>Ga0209204_1000494_pt1 | contig 42326 bp, 37 predicted proteins | sample AD_JPNMR2_MetaG_FD_184425 | JGI IMG/M metagenome (GOLD analysis project Ga0209204, IMG submission 184425) | Active sludge microbial communities of municipal wastewater-treating anaerobic digesters from Japan - AD_JPNMR2_MetaG (SPAdes) (version 2) | ecosystem: Engineered > Bioreactor > Anaerobic...
ACAGTTTTTCCACCTTTTTTGAACAAAATTACACTTTTTACCTCCCTTTTTTTATTAACTTTGCTTGAAAAGAAATTTTGTCTTCTTTTCTTGAATCAATTCAGGTCAACATTAATTTTATTTCTAACCTTTCGTTTTATCAAAAAATTTAAAATATTACTCATATGAAAACAAATTATGAAATAAGGTACGCCTCCCACCCGCAAGATGTAAAAAATTATGACACTTCCAGATTGAGGAAAGAATTCCTCGTAGAAAAGATTTTTTCAAAAGATGAAGTGAATATGGTCTATTCATTGTTTGACCGCATCATTATAGGAGGCGCCATGCCAGTGAATGAAATTCTTCCTCTGGAAACCATTGAACCGTTAAAGTCGGAATATTTTCTTTCGAGACGTGAATTCGGAACGTTTAATGTAGGAGGACCTGGCAAAATTTCCGTTGATGGAAATGTTTTTGAATTAAACTATAAAGAAGCACTTTATTTAGGTGCAGGAAATAGGAAAGTTTATTTTGAAAGTTTAGACCCTTCAAAACCAGCAAAATTCTATTTCAACTCTACCCTTGCACATAGAAACTATCCTGACAAAAAAGTTACTAAAGCAAATGCTGTAATAGCTGAAATGGGTTCCATGGAAAGTTCGAATCATAGGAACATTAATAAAATGCTTGTATCACAAGTACTTGATTCTTGCCAGTTACAAATGGGAATGACAGAACTTGCTCCAGGAAGCGTATGGAATACTATGCCAGTTCATACCCATAGCAGACGAATGGAAGCATATTTTTATTTTGAAGTACCTGAAGATGAAGTTGTCTGCCATTTTATGGGTGAGCCCAATGAAACCCGTCACATCTGGATGAAAAATGAACAAGCTGTTATTTCACCACAATGGTCAATTCATTCAGCGGCTGCTACAAGCAACTACACTTTTATTTGGGGAATGGCAGGTGAAAATCTGGACTATGGAGATCAGGATTTTTACAAAAATACGGATCTTCGATAATTTTCTGGAAATAAACTTTTTTGTTTTTTTAAATTTCAATTTTTATCAATGAAGAACAAAATCTTGTAAAATATTTAAATTTAATCTTTAAAAAATTAAAAAAATGAATCAATTTGATTTAACAGGAAAAATTGCACTAATTACTGGTGCTTCTTATGGAATAGGCTATGCTATTGCAAAAGCTTTTTACGCCGCAGGAGCTACCATTGTATTTAACGATATTAATGAAGAAAAAGTTAACAATGGCTTAGCTTCCTATCAGAAAGATGGAATCAAAGCACATGGCTATGTGTTTGATGTAACTGATGAAAAATCTGTAAATGAAGCTATTGAAAAAATTACCAAAGAAGTCGGTGTTATTGATATTTTGGTAAACAATGCTGGTATTATCAAACGTATTCCAGCTCTTGAAATGAGTGCTGCCGATTTTAAACAAGTTGTAGATGTAGATTTAAACGGACCTTTTATCGTTTCAAAAGCCGTTGCTCCAGGAATGATTGCCAAAGGAGGAGGAAAAATTATTAATATTTGCTCTATGATGAGCGAATTAGGAAGGGAAACAGTTTCTGCTTATGCGGCTGCTAAAGGAGGTCTAAAAATGTTAACTAAAAATCTTGCTTGCGAATGGGGTCAATACAACATTCAAGTAAACGGAATAGGACCAGGTTATATTACTACTCCACAGACAGCCCCTTTGCGAGTAGATGGACATCCTTTCAATAATTTTATTATATCACGTACTCCAGCGGCACGTTGGGGAACACCAGAAGATTTGCAAGGACCAGCAGTATTTCTTGCTTCGAGTGCTTCCAATTTTGTTAATGGACACATCTTATACGTAGATGGTGGTATATTGGCATATCTTGGTAAACAACCTTCATAATAAATTAAAATATAGCCAATTAATTAAAAAATTAATTGACTTTTAAAAATTTGAATATGAAAAAAAATCTTTTTTATATTTTAATTTCGTTGATTCTTGCTTCGTGTTCTTCTCTACCAAAATCAATAGAAATAACTAATCCAACATCATTCGACAGAAAGAATGAAATGGTCGAAATCAAAAATCAAGAAATTTTAAAACATTTTAGCCGATCTTCTTCTTATATACTTAAAAATGAACAAAATGAAGAAGTGCCATATCAAATTATTATCGACGATAATAAGAAAACAGAAGCCTTTATTTTTCAAGCAAACGTAAAAGCTAATCAAAAAACTGTTTATCATTTTGTTAAGGGTAAACCTTCTCCTGTGAAACCAAAAACATTTGCTCGTTTTGTTCCAGAACGAAAAGATGATTTTGCTTGGGAAAACGATTTAGCCGCTTACAGAATGTATGGTCCCGCTTTAGCTGACGAAAATCCCAGTAACGGCGTTGACCTTTGGCTAAAATGCACTGATGAGCTAGTAGTGGATACTTTTTACTATAATGAATTTAATAAAGGCCTTTCCTATCATGTTGATCATGGAAAAGGCTTAGATTGTTACAAAGTAGGTCATACCTTAGGCGCTGGTGGAATTACACCATATGCCAGTGATTCTTTATGGATTGATGGGCACTTTGACAGCTATAAATTGCATTTCAGCGGACCACTACGTTCTAAATTTACTCTTATTTATGATTCAGTAAAAGTGAATAATTTATTTTACCACGAAGATTTAACAATTACTGTCGATGCAGGTTCTTTGCTCAATAAAGCCGAAGTAATCTATAAAGGTAAGGACGAAAAAATGGAATTGGCAGCCGGTATCGCTTTGCATGACAACACAGGAAATCTTTTATTAAATGCTGAAAAAGGAATCGCTGCTTATTGTGAAGATGCAATTTCTGATGCTCAAGTTCCCTCAGGACGAAATTATGTAGCTGTTTTTGTCCCTTGCAAAATCAAGGAAGCCAAAGTTCAAAGTTTACATGCTTTACTTATCTCTGATTATACAGTGGGAGAAAATTTCACTTATTATTTTGGTGGTGGTTGGAACAAATGGGGATATCCAACTGATAATGATTGGTTTAATGCAGTATATCAATTTACAGAAAAAATTAGCCAGCCTTTGATAATAAGTTTAAAGTAATAAAAAAATTCTATTATTTTATCAAAGATAAAAAATATCAGTATTTCATTCTTTTTAAATAAATCTTTACATTTGCAATAACATTTGGGACAGTGTCTTTAGGGCACTGTCTTTTAATTTATATAAAATAAATGGAAAATCAAACAGTTACAATACTCGAGATTGAAACATCGACAAATGTATGTTCTGTTGCATTAAGCGAAGAAAATTCCTGCCTTTTCTCAAAGGTAAATAAAGAAGGGTTGAATCACGCTGCTTTATTAAGTAACTATATTCAAGAAGCACTTCAAGTCCTTAAAGAAAGAAATAAAAAATTAAATGCCGTTGCAGTGAGTAGTGGACCGGGTTCTTATACTGGTCTGCGAATTGGGGTCGCTACCGCTAAAGGTTTATGTTATGGTTTAAATATTCCGTTGATTTCAGTCAATACCCTTGAAATACTTACCATTCCTGTTTTACAAATAATAAAAGAGGAAAATGCTTTATTTTGTCCGATGATTGATGCTCGAAGGATGGAAGTTTATACTGCTTTCTATAATGCTCATTTAGAAATGATAAGGCCCGTATCTTCAGATATAATTAATAATGATTCATATAAAGAAATCCTTGAAAAAAATCCTATTTACTTTTTTGGGAATGGCATGAATAAATGTAAAGAATATCTTCAACATCCGAATGCACATTTTATCGAAAACATTTTACCACTTGCGACCTCTATGATACCCCTTTCTCTGAAAGCTTATCATGAAAAGCAATTTGAAAATACTGCATATTTTGAACCTTTTTACCTCAAAGAATTTCAAACCACTCATTCAAAGAGAAAATTATAAACTAATTCTCATAATATTTTTTTAATGAAAAACATATGAAGTTTTAAAAAAGAAAGGGAAGCAAAATTTTACTCCCCTTTCATTTTAATAAATTATAGGTCAACAATAGGCTTATATTTGGGTACTAATAATTTCATTACCATCCAGCCTATTAAATAAGCTACAGCACAAATCGAAAAAATAATAAAATATCCTGAATCTATTCCCTCAAAACCCATAAATCTCATACCTACAGCTTCAGAATAATCAAATAAAGCACCTGATCCCTTATTTATCAAGAAGGAACCAATACCACCTGCCATACCGCCAATACCAGTAATAGTAGCGACAGCATGTTTTGGGAACATATCTCCAACAGTGGAAAATATGTTTGCTGACCACGATTGATGGGCAGCACCTGCTATACCTATAATGATAATAGGGAGCCAATAAGAATAAGTTCCTAAGGGTTGAGCTAAAAGTGCTAACAACGGGAAAAAAGCAAAAATAAGCATAGCCTTCATACGTCCAGCATAAGGATGCATATTCTTCTTATCCACAAAATATGTTGGCAGCCATCCTCCAACCAATGAAAGCATGGTAATTAAATACAATATAAAAATAGGAACAGCACTTTCAGTGGCATCCATTCCATAAACGGAACTTAAATAAGCAGGTGTCCAGAAAAGATAAAACCACCATACACCATCTGTCATAAACTTGCCAAAAGCAAAAGCCCAGGTTTGCTTATATTTAAAGACCTGAGCAAAAGTTACTTTTTTCTTTTCTATAGGGGCAACCTCTTCTATTTCCTCATCCTTGTCCTGTTGAATATATGCCAATTCTAATTCATTTATTTTGGGATGAACCTCCGGTTTCTTATAAACAAAAACCCAAAATCCCATCCAAATAAAACCCAGTAACCCCATAACGATAAAAGCCATTTCCCAACCCCATGCTTTTGCTATAAAAGGAACAGTTAAAGGAGCAATTAAAGCACCAATTTGAGCTCCTGAATTAAAAATGCTGGTAGCAAATGCTCTATCTTTTTTAGGGAAAAATTCTGCTGTTGCCTTAATTGCCGCAGGGAAATTTCCTGATTCGCCAATTGCCAGAACGATTCGTGCGAAAATAAATAAGGTAACACTAACATTTACAATTTTCGCCACATTATCTACTCCGCTAATAAATTGCTTGGCTTCCCCAAAACTTACAAGCCAATGACCCGTCAGAATTCCTGAAGTAGCGATTCCACAAAAAGCATGTAAAATTGCTCCAAAAGACCACACGCCAATTGCCCACATAAAACCTTTTTTGGTATCTAATTTATCTACCAAACGTCCAGCAAATAACATACTTATTGCATAAAATATTGAAAAAAGAGCTGTTATTGTTCCATAATCATTATTTGTCCAATGAAATTCGGGAGCAATAAAATCTTTCCATGTTAACGACAAAACCTGACGATCCAGATAGTTAATGGTGGTTGCAAAAAATAGCATAAAACAAATTACCCATCGGTAATTGGTCATTTTTACATTATTTTCTTTCATGGTAGTCATATTTTTATGATTTTTTTAATCCTTGAATGATAGAAAGTGAAGTAATACATAAATTAGTAATTCCTTGCCAGTTGTTAGCTTTTATCATTTCAGCAGGAAATAGATTAGAACCCATTCCTACACACATCACACCGGCATCAAACCAACTTTTCAGATTATTTTCTTCTGGCTTGACACCCCCTGTTACCATTAAATTTGACCATGGCATGGGGGCTTTCAATGCTTTTACAAAAGCGGGTCCGAGAACTTCACCAGGAAATACTTTACACAAATCACATCCGGCTTCTTGAGCAAATCCTATTTCGGTTACCGACCCACAGCCAGGGACATAAAGAATTAAACGGCGATTGCAAACTTTTGCAACATCTGGATTGAACAAAGGTCCTACTACAAAATTGGCTCCCAACTGAATGTATAACGCAGCAGTTGGAGCATCAACCACAGAACCAACACCCACTATCATTTCTGGACATTCTTTTTCAGCATATTTCACTACCTCATCAAAAACTTCATGAGCAAATTCACCGCGGTTGGTAAATTCAAAAACTCGAATTCCTCCTTCATAACAAGCCTTTACCACATTTTTTGCGGTTTCAATATTGCTATTATAAAAAACTGGAACTATTCCAGTTTCAGCCATTTTTGTTAAAACTTGAATTTTTGAAAATTTCATTTTTTATCGTTATTTTTAAATTCATAATTATCTTGCTACTCTTCCTGAAACATCGCCTTTCATCAAATTTTCTACTTCTGCTACTGAGACCAAATTAAAATCACCATAAATAGTGTGTTTTAAACAAGAAGCAGCCACAGCAAATTCAAGAGCATGTTGGTCATCATTTGGATAATTAAGTAAACCATAAATAAGTCCTCCCATAAATGAATCACCTGCTCCAACGCGATCTACAATGTGTGTAATATCATAACGTCTAGATTGATAAAGTTTTCCATTACTATACAAAACACCACCCCAAGTATTATGATTGGCATTGATAGAGCCCCGTAAAGTAATAATTACTTTTTTTGCTCGTGGAAATTTTTCCATTAATTGTTTGCATACCGATTCAAATTTTGCTCCTTCAATATCACCACCTGTTTTGGTTACATCAAAACCTTCTGGCTTAATTTCAAAAACTTTTTCTGCATCTTCTTCATTCCCTAAAATAATATCGCAACCTTGAACTAAAGCGGGCATAACTTCTGAGGCAGATTTTCCATACTTCCAGAGATTTTTTCGATAATTGAGATCCACCGAAACGGTAATTCCCATTTGATTGGCTACTTGAATCGCTTCGAGACAGGTATCGGCAGCTCCTTGTGAAATGGCAGGCGTTATTCCTGTCCAATGAAACCAATCAGCATCTTTCAATACTTCCCGCCACTCAATCATACCTGGCTGAATTTCAGCAATAGCAGAATGGGAACGATCATAAATTACCTTACTACCACGAGCTACTGCTCCTGTTTCCAAAAAATAAATTCCCATTCTCTCGCCTCCACGAACAATATAGTTTGTCCCTACATTGTGTTTTCTCAACTCCATAATACAACTTTCAGCAATATCATTTTGAGGTAAACGAGTTACAAATTCAGTCTGCATACCATAATTTGCTAACGATACTGCTACATTGGCTTCTCCACCACCGAAAGTTGCAATTAATTGTGAAGCCTGACAAAATCTTTCATAACCAGGAGTGGCTAATCGAAGCATTATTTCTCCAAAAGTGACAATTTTTTTACTCATCTTTTCTTTAGTTTTTTAATAGTTAAATAGTGAACGAGTAAACAAAAATAATATTTTTTATTGTTATATAGATTTCAATTTTTTTAGATAATCTTTTAATGTTTCAAAAGTTGAAATAAGACTTAGCATTATAATAACTAATATTTTCAACCATCTGACCAATAAAATCTAATTCCTGATAAGGTAATAAACCATTTTCAATATCATTGCCTAACAAATTGCACAATATACGACGAAAATATTCATGGCGTGGATAGGAAAGAAAACTGCGTGAATCGGTAAGCATTCCAACAAAACGACTCAATAAACCTAAAACAGAGAGAGTATTCAACTGCTTTTCAATTCCGTCTTTTTGATCGAGAAACCACCATGCTGCACCGAATTGCATTTTTCCTGGGACGCTACCATCCTGAAAATTGCCAATCATGGTAGCCACAACTTCATTGTCGGCAGGATTGAGATTATAAATAATTGTTTTAGTAAGCTTGTTTTGAACATCAAGGCGGTCAAAAAACTTTGACATTGCTTTTGCTGTAGTAAATGTTCCGATGGAATCAAAACCCGTATCAGGTCCCAGGAGCTTGAATAATCTTGTATTGTTGTTACGTATGGCACCATAATGAAATTGCTGAACCCAACCTTTTTCCCAATCAAGTTCAGCAAAAATAACCATCATGGCTGATTTGAATTTTAAAATCTCTTCTTTTGTCAATTCTTTTCCACTATATACTTTATTGAAAATAGTCTTGATTTCATTTTCAGTATAATCTTCTGCATAAAATTCTTCAATGCCATGATCGGAAAGTTTACAACCCATTTCGGAAAAAAAATCATGCCGTTTACGTAAAGCTGTAATTAAATCATCAAATACTACAATATTGACATCAGCAGTTTGACCAAGTTTTTCAATATAAGCTCTGAAAACGGTAGGATTTTCAACTGCCATTGCTTTATCAGGACGCCAGGCAGGAAGCATTTTTATTTCAAACCCTTCTTTTTTCACTTTGGCATGATATTCAAGTGAATCGACAGGATCATCAGTGGTACATACAACTTCTACATTAAATTTACGCATGAGATTTTTTGCACTGTATTCCTTCGTTTGCAGTTTAGCGGTACATTCCTCATAAATTTCTCTGGCTGTTTTTGGCGAAAGTAATTTTTCAATGCCGAATGCTCTTTTCAATTCGAGATGTGTCCAGTGATAAAGCGGATTTCGCACGGTATAAGGCACTGTCTCAGCCCATTTTTCAAATTTTTCCCAGTCACTTGTATCTTTGCCTGTACAATATTTTTCATCCACTCCATTGGTACGCATTGCTCTCCATTTATAATGATCACCACCTAACCAAATTTCAGTTAAAGTTTTGAATTGATAATCTTCAGCTACCATAGCTGGAATTAAATGACAATGATAATCAATAATTGGCAACTTTTCAGCATGTTTATGATAAAGCTGCTGAGCCGTTTCATTTTGTAAGAGAAAATTTTCATCTAAAAACTTTTTCATTTTTTATTGATTTTAAAAAATTATTTTAAACGTTTATTTTCTAATAAAAAATTTCTACTGAAACTTATTTTGGATATAAAAATAATAAGCAATCCTTTAAAAAATGTTATAATAATGCTTCTATTTTTCAACTTTTAAGATAAAAAACATTAATTTTTTTAAATAAAAAACCTATTAAATTTTTGTGTCCGTGCACGAAGGTACAAAAAATTTTATATTCTCAAAAATTTCTATTATGTTTGTAAAAATTATTTTTGTGTACGTACACGTATTATAATTTTTAAGAAAAATGGACTATTCTTCAAAAAAAATTCGTATTAAAGATATTGCTAAATTTTCAGGGGTTTCCAAAGGAACTGTTGATCGAGTTTTACATAACCGAAAGGGAGTTTCTGAAAAGAGCAGACAGGCCGTAGAAAAAGTACTGAACGAAATGAATTACTCGCCCAATGTATTTGCTCGTTCATTGGCTTCGAAAAAACTCTACCGCATTTTTTGCCTTTTCCCTGCTTATCAAAAAGGTGATTATTGGGAAAATATAGAAAATGGTTTTGAGCAAGCAGCCGCTGATTTTGAAAACTATAATGTAGAAATTTTGATTGAATACTTTAATCAATTTGATAGTTCTTCTTTTACGAAAGTTTCTCAATCAATACTTGAAAAAGAACCAGATGCTATTATCATGGCTCCGGTTTTTAGAAATGAAACAATTCAATTTGTCAATCAACTGGCAGAGCAAAAAATACTTTTTTCTTACATTGATTCAATGATTGAAGAAACCAATTTTTTAACTTACTATGGTCAACATTCCTTCCAAAGCGGTTATGTAGCTGCCAAATTGCTTTTTCAAACGCTGCCTGAGAATTCAACAGTGATTATTACGCGAACCAAAAGACGTGGTGGCGCAGTATCAAATCAAACAACCAACCGCTATAACGGATTTATGAAATATTGTGAAGAATTTCAACTGGAGAAAAAATTTAATTTATTAAAAATTGAAATAGAGGATGACAATGAAAAAGCTAATTTTCAGCTTTTTAAGAATATTTTTTCTCAATATTCTAATGTCAGTGCTGCCATTACCTTCAACTCAAAAGTTTATAGACTTGCAAATTACTTATCATTGTTAAATAAAACGGATATTATTATACTTGGTTATGATGTGCTCGAAAAAAATGTAACATTTTTGAAACAAGGTATTATCTCCTATTTAATAGCACAACGCCCTGAAAAACAAGCATATTTCAGTATCCGAGATATGTGTTGTGAATTAATTTTCAAAAAACCAATAAATAAGATCAATTATGTTCCTATCGATATTCTGATAAAAGAAAATGTCGATTACTATATCAATTTTAGTAAATACGAAGCAAGCTTATTTTAAATTGTTTACATTTATATATAAAATTTTGAATTTAAAAAAATATAAATTATTATGAAATTAGAAAAGTATAGTATAGGTATTGGTGATCGTTTTGGTCATCAAGGAATTGCTCAATTAAGAGCCGTTATCAAAGCCCAACAATCAGGTTTAAATATTACTCCTGTTTGGAACAAATCGAATCGAGAACACATTTACGTTCAATCACATCCTGAAGAGGTTCGCAAAGAAGCTGATGCTGCTGTTAAATTTTTAGGATTTAAAGGAGATTATTTTGTTGATGCAGATCATGTTAATTTAAATACAGTGGAACCTTTCATAGCTTCATCTGATTTCTTTACATTGGATGTAGCCTCTTATATAGGTAAATCTACTTCAAATGAAAATATTAATGCCTTTATTAATTCCTGTAAAAATTTTAATAAAGAATTATCAATTCCTGGTATTGAAGAGAAGTTTGAAATAAGTAATGAATGGCTCGAAAATATTGCTAAAAAATTTCTTTTAGCATCAGAGCAAGCCGCCGTGCTTTATCAATTTATAAAAGAAAAGAAAAAGAATAATCCATTTATTGTCGAAGTTTCTATGGATGAAGTGCCCACTCCACAAACTCCACTGGAACTCTTTTTTATTCTTAAAATGCTGGCTGACAAGAAGATACCTCTTCAAACCATTGCTCCAAAGTTTACTGGTAGATTTAATAAAGGGATTGATTATCAAGGTGATATAAAACAATTCGCAAAAGAATTTGAAGAAGATATATTAGTTATAGATTATGCTATAAAAATGTTTAATCTGCCACAAGATTTAAAATTGAGCATACATTCAGGGAGCGACAAATTTTCTATTTATCCTTTTATTGCTGAGATAACTAAAAAACATAATAAAGGATTTCATTTGAAAACAGCCGGTACTACCTGGTTGGAAGAAATAATTGGTTTAGCGGCTGCTGGGAATGAAGGTCTCATCCTCGCAAAAAAAATCTATGCTATTGCTTTTCAAAGAAAAAACGAATTGTGCGAGCCTTACTCAGATGTGATTGACATCGATGAAAATAAATTACCACGTCCCGAAGAAGTTGAAACTTGGACGAGTGAAAAGTTCGTGAATACCTTACGTCATGTTCCTGATCATCCTGATTATAATCCTAATTTTCGCCAATTAATGCATGTAGCTTATAAAATAGCAGCAGAAATGAAAAACGAATATTTTAATTTACTCGAAAAATATTCAAAAATAATTGAAACTTGTGTAGAAGAAAATATTTTTGATCGGCATCTAAAACGTTTGTTTGATTTATAAATTTTCTGTAATTATTTCAAAAACCTCTTATAAAGAATATCCTTATAACAATGATCCTGTAATTGAAAAAGATGAGTTCTCTCTTAAAAACCTGATTTTTTCAAAAGGAAGAAAAAATGAGATTTTTTGAAGGAATATTAAATTTTTTATTGTTTTGATATTTTACAATTATTTGCCATATATAAAAGTTATTTTTACTAAAAAATTAGCTTTTTATAAAGCATTAAATACTCCTTAAATAGTTTGGATAATATATTTCAGTATTCATGAAGTTTATTCCCAATAAACGAGAGTAAGCTCACTTTAAGATTAAAGGTAAGATATTGAAATATAATGATACATACAAATTTTTCAAAAAACTTTTTCAGGTGTTTTTTATACTTTTTATAACAATTAACTATGAATAAATTAATTTCGAGAAACTTTTCGGAGTGGTCTGGGTATTCCAGGGTTCCTATGTAAAAATAACATCATATTATTCCAAATTAAATTTAATCCCAGCATGAATTGCAGATAATCATTAAAATAACAAAAAGATATTAAACCTATCAAAATGAAAGAAAAAGTAAAAACCTATAAGAATCATTTTTTTGCATTATTTATCCTTATGATAATTGGATTTAATGCCTGCACTCCATCAAAAAAGGGAATTACCATTTTGAATTCTGGCACTGATTCATATACCTCTCTGCAAATAAGTAATCCTTTCGGAAGAGCCGTTACCTTTATTGGCAATGAGAATGTAGGAGCTATAGGTTATGAGCTAGATGGTAAAACCTTCTGGGTGAAAGGTTATCCTGAAATTACAGTTTTAGTAGACAGCACCCTGAATTATTGCTGGAAACAGGAGGAAAGACAAGTAATAATGAACGTAAAGGAAAAAGAAAAAGAAACACGATTCAAATTTTATTTAGATTCAGAGAAAAAACCGTCTGCCTGGCATATCTCTTTAGCTGCAAGTGATGGCGAATATTTTACGGGAATTGCAGAAAGAGTTGTTGATGGTCCACAGGAAGAATCATGGAAGGAAGGAATAACTACGGCACTGAACTTGCGTGGAGAAAGAATGGAAGTGAAATTGAAGCCAACGGTATCAGCTTACGCACCTTTCTATTTATCATCTGAAAATTACGCAATATTCATTCATGGGACGTGGCCAGGTGTTATCGATTTTTGTCATAAAAAACCAGATCGAGTGCAAATTTCATTTGAGGGGGCACAATTATCTTTCTCTTTAATGATGGATAAATCTCCAGCCGACTTAGTAAAACGTCATGCATTGGAATCAGGACCTTCTATTATTCCACCCCGTTGGGCATTCGGACCGTGGCGATGGCGTGATGAACACATAAACAACAAAAATTATTTTGACGGTTCACCAGTAAAAACACCTTATAACTCAGATGTAGTTGAAGATATTTTAATGATGCAGGCTTATGATATACCGTGTACTGCCTACTGGATTGATCGCCCTTGGGGACCCGGTCCAACTGGGTTTGATGATTATAAAATTGATGAACAACGATTGCCTAAATTTGAAGAAATGATTCATTGGCTCAATTCCAAGAATATCGAATTGATGATGTGGATTGCCCCTTTCGTAATGGGAGAAATGGCTGACGTGGCTGAAGAAAGAGGATATTACCTGATAAGTAAAGAAAGGGAAAATGCTCATCAAGTACTCATAGACTTTACCAATCCCGAAGCCTGTAAATGGTGGGGTGAGAATGGACCTACAAAATTGGCAAAAATGGGTATAAGAGGCTTTAAACTGGATCGTGGCGACGGAGAGAAACTCCTTGATTCTATTCAATTAGTGACATCATCAGGAATTACTTATCGTGAAAACTACAATGATTATCCACGTCAATATGTCAAAGCAACTTACGATGCTGTTAAACCAGTTTTAGGTGACAATTTTATTCTTTTCCCTCGTGCCCAGTACACGGGAAGCAGTCGGTATGGAACCATGTGGGCAGGCGATACGGATAATTCACAGGAAGGTTTGCGTTCTGTTATCATTGGAATGCAACGTTGTGCAGTAATGGGTTATCCGCTTTGGTGCTCTGATACAGGCGGTTATCCTAAAAAGTTGCAACGCGAAATAACGCAAAGATGGTTGGGATTTTCCTGCTTCACTCCACTTATGGAAGTGGGACCCACTAACAATCACGGTTTTTGGGGAATGAATTATGAACCGTCTTTTGACAAGGAGTTACTTGCTACCTGGCGATTTTATACTAAACTTAGAATGAGCCTTGTGGATTATCTTTATCATTATGCCAAAGTTTCCAACAAGACAGCAATGCCTGTTGCTCGTCCCTTATTTCTTGAATATCCTAAACAAAAAGAAAGTTGGAAAGAGTGGACAACCTATAAATTAGGAGACGATTTGTTGGTTTCGCCAATCTGGGAAAAAGGAAAAGAACAAAAATTGGTTTATCTTCCTGCTGATGAAACGTGGATCGATTTGTGGAATCACAAAGAATATAAAGGAGGAAAATATATTGAAGTGGATGCCCCCACTTATAAAATTCCTGTATTTCTGAAAAAAGGCAGTAGTTTACAATTACCTGATTTAAAATCCCTTTATGAAGAATCAGTAAAGAAAACTTCTATTCGATACAAAATGAGTGACTTGGAAGCAAAAGAAGGATGGAAATAAAAAAACATTTTATGATTAGCCCCATTTTATACTAAATTGTTACTAAAATTATTAACCCAAATTTCTCGTTAGGTTTCAACTCTCTAAATCATTATAGTGGATTAAGTAAAAAACACTAATTTTGAAGCAGAGAAAAAGATTTTTAAGTTTACTATTATAAAGTTTGTCTTGTTAATTTTCTTTTAAAAAATATTGATATTCAATGCTTTATAAATTATGAAATTATTAAAATTATTTTTTTAATGTAGACTGATATTTTTATTTTGTAATTTAATTAGAAAAATCTTTAAAAGTTTTGTTAATATCAAAAATATTAAATATATTTGTTTTTTAAATAAATTTATCAAAAGCACTCTCTATATAAGAGTTCCAGCAAAGAGTTGGAATTCTTTTTATTTTTTATATATCAAAAACCTAAAATAAGTAATTATGGGTAACATAACTTATATGACCTCCGAAGGTTATAAAAAACTTATTGAAGAATTAAATGAATTAGAAAATGTTCAACGTCCTGCTATTTCCAAGCAAATTGCTGAAGCAAGGGATAAAGGTGATTTATCTGAAAATGCCGAATATGATGCAGCAAAAGAGGCTCAGGGAATGCTTGAAATGAAAATAGCTTTGTTGAAAGAAACCATAGCATCAGCTCGTTTAATTGATGAATCAAGAATTAATACCAATGAAGTTCAGATTTTGACTCGCGTTAAAATTAAGAATACAAAAACTCAACAGGTCATGTCTTATATGATTGTATCAGAGAGTGAGGCAAACTTAAAAGAAGGCAAGTTATCCGTAACAACACCTATTGCAAAAGGACTGTTAGGTAAAAAAGTGGGTGATAATGTTGCAATTCCTGTTCCTAATGGAATAATGCAATTTGAAATTCTTGAAATTTCACTTTAAAAAATACAAACGATGGCAACGATATTCAGTAAAATTGCAAGTGGCGAAATACCTTGTTATAAGGTAGCCGAAGATGAAAATTATTTTGCTTTTCTGGATATTAATCCACTTACAAAAGGTCATACATTGGTTATACCCAAAAAAGAGGAAGATTATCTTTTCCAGCTTGACGACCCGACTTATATTGGATTAATGCTTTTTGCAAAGAAAATTGCTTTAGCTATTCAAAAAGCCGTTCCTTGTAAAAGGATAGGCATGGCTGTAATTGGTTTGGAAGTCCCTCATGCTCATATTCATCTTATTCCTATCAATAATGAATCGGATATGAATTTTAAAAATCCAAAGTTACAACTCAGTTCTGAAGAAATGACAGAAATTGCGAGTGCTATTCGCCAATTTATTCAATAAAAATGAAAAGAGTCGTATTCAAAATTTTTTACGACTCTTTAAAATTACTAAATTACATTTCTTGCTTTTTCAGCACAAAAGCAGTTCGAGCTGGAATGTAAAGCTTCAACCATTCTTTTCCGCTAAAATGTGGTGGCTCTGGAATGGTAAAATGAACAATACTTTCATCTACCAGATTAAATCCACCAAAAAGAGAATTGTCTGTGTTTAAGGTTATTTTATAAGCACCTTTGTCTGCTAAAATACCATAATCAGTAAAAGATTTAGTGCCATTGAAATTAAATACAAAAACAAATTTACCGCGTTGGTAAGCCAACACTTGATCATCTTCCTTAATCCACAACTCTTGAATAGGTAATTTATTGAAAGCTGGCACAGATTTAATAAGGGCAATCATAGCACGATCAAATTCATTCAAATTATAATATAAATAATCCTGATTATCTACTAAATCCCATTGACGACGAGCATACTTGAATGACCACCCATTACCAGGGCGAGGAAAGTCAATCCATTCAGGATGTCCAAACTCATTTCCCATAAAATTCAAATAGCCGCCATTGATTGTTGTGGCTGTGACTAAACGAATCATTTTGTGTAAAGCCACTCCACGATCAACTTGTAAAGTAGTATCATCACGTTTCATGTGCCAATACATATCTGCATCAATCAATCTGAAAATAATAGTTTTATCACCAACCAGTGCTTGATCATGACATTCTACATAACTAATAGTTTTTTCTTCTGGTCTGCGATTGGTTACTTCCCAAAAAATTTGTCCTACTTTCCAATCTTCATCTTTTACTTCTTTGATTATTTTTATCCAGAAATCAGGTATGTTCATTGCCATTCGATAATCGAAACCCATCCCACCATCTTCAATTTTTGCTGCCAATCCAGGCATGCCACTCACCTCTTCAGCGATGGTCACTGCACGTGGATTTACTTGATGAATTAGTTTATTGGCAAGCGTAAGATAGCAAATGGCATCACCATCCTGATTCAAATTGTAATAACAATCGTAACTTGTGAAATCTTCTCCTAAACCGTGACTTAGATAAATCATAGAAGTGACCCCATCAAAGCGAAAGCCATCAAAATGATATACATCTAGCCAAAATTTACAATTCGATAAAAGAAAATGCATCACCTCCTGTTTTCCGTAATCAAAACATAACGAATCCCACGCAGGATGTTCTCTGCGGGGTCCACCATGAAAATATTGATAAGGCGTTCCGTCAAAACGACCTAAACCTTCTACTTCATTTTTAACTGCATGAGAATGAACCAGATCCATGATTACGGCTATTCCCATTTCGTGAGCTTCGTCAATGAGTTGTTTTAACTCTTCGGGCGTACCAAAGCGAGAAGAAGCGGCAAAAAAACTGGATACATGATATCCAAAAGAGCCATAATAAGGGTGTTCCTGAATAGCCATTAATTGAATGGCATTATAACCTAATTTTGCTATACGAGGTAAAACATTTCGCCTAAATTCATCGTAAGTAGAAATTTTTTCCTCCTGGCTTGACATACCAATATGACATTCATAAATAAGAAGAGGATCTTTTTGAGGCTTAAAATTCTTAATCTTAAAAACATAAGGTTGATAAGGATGCCACACTTGAGCACTGAAAATTTTTGTCTGTGGATCTTGTACCACTCTTTGAGCCCACGCAGGAATACGTTCACCACTTCCACCTTCCCATTCCACAAAAAGTTTATAAAGTTGGGTGTGAGTCATTGCATATTCGGGTAATTTTATTTCCCAAATGCCATTTTGTAACTTTTTTAACTGATATTCAGGACGTCGCTGCCAATTGTTAAAATCACCAATAAGATAAATGGACGTGGCATTGGGTGCCCATTCACGAAAAACCCAGCCATCAGGAACATGATGAAGTCCAAAATACAAATATCCATTTGCAAAATCAGATAAGCTTTGTTTTCCTTCAGTTAATTTTTTTTCTGTATTCAAGAAATATTCATACCGTCCATAAATAGCTTCTGCATAAGGTTCCAACCAGGGATCCAACTTAACAAGAGGTAAAATTTCCATATCTTAAAATTCTTGATCTCTTAACACTAAATTTCCTATCAAAAGTTTTAAACCAAAACCTTAACGATGATTTTCTTGTGCTTTCCTTCAAAAATACCAGGCTGATGACCATCTGTTGGGAAGAAAATAACAAATTCACCTGGTTGCACTTTAATTAAATTTGAAGCTTTGTCGCTGTAGAAAGCAATATCTTTTTCAGAATCGTAAGGCTGAGAAATTTTTTTCAAACTTTGTAATGCTTTCCAACCCATTATTTCTTTCTCATCCACAGGAACTTGAATATCAATGAAATTTTTATGCGTTTCCATTTTTGCTTCTTCTTCACTTTTACCTTCTATTTCTACAATGCTTACATACAACTTACTCTCCTCCAATTCAATCTTACCGACAGGAAGACGGAGTAAATCAGTGCTTTTTATGAAATCAAAAGCTTTTCTAAAACGAGGATGTACTGACTCGTACAATTTTTCATTTTCTAAATTATCTAAAATCATAAATAAAAGAATTAAATGTTTATTTTAATGACGTTTAAAAACTATTTAACAACAGCTCATCCACTGTAAAATTCAAGAATTGATTTAAAGGATAACCAGCTTTCATTATTTCAGCTAAGCGAGACACCACATGATTATCTTCAAAAAATGAGGTATCAAGCTTATAATCGACTATGTAATGTCTTAATTTCAAAAATTCAGCATACGGAAAATCTTTAGGGAAACCAGCAGGAATTTTTTTAAGTTTCCCATCTTCCAAAAAATAAGAAAAGTAAGTGGAAAATTCGGGATTGGAACGAATTTCATTAAATTCATCAATGTTTTCAAAAACACTTTTACGCAATACCTTCAAAACTTTGGGCTCAGGATTCCATATACCAACCGAAACAAAAGAACCGGTTGGATCAAGATGTAAATAGTAGCCACCTCGAGGACTTTTGCGACCACCTCCTGCAGCAATATAAACTCCGAAATTTGTTTTATAGGGACTTTTATCGGGAGAAAAACGGATATCACGATAAATTCTAAAAAGACAATCTTTTAAATTAACGTACTTAATCTCTTCATCAAACTTGGAAATTTCTGTAATAAGAGCAGAACTTATCCTTAAAAACTCAGACCTAACTTCTTCATACCAATCTCTGTTTTGATTAAACCATATACGATTGTTGTTGTTTTTCAATTCACTTAAATAGTCAAGTATAGGTTGAATAGACATGTTTTCCCCCTTTTTAAAAACACAAAGATACTGAAAATTAAAGAAAATTCATTATTTTCCTTAATTTTTTAAATTTGTTATTTTCGAAGAAGATAACGCTATTTTTCCTGAAAATAATTACCTTTGCAAGTTCAAATTAGTAATGAATGATTTTAATTTCTTCAGGAAATTTTTATCTGGTAGAATAAAAGGACATTAAAATGAAAGAGAAAATTTTGCAGTTACAACAAGAAATTAATCAATTAACTGCCTCATCGTTAGAAGAAGTAGAAAATTTACGGATTAAATATTTGAGTAAAAAAGGAAAAATATCCTTGCTTTTTGATGAATTCAGAAATGTTCCTCCAGCAGAAAAACGAGAAATCGGACAATTACTAAACCAATTAAAAGAAAGTGCTCAAAGTAAGATCAATGAGCTGAAAGAAAGTTTAATCATTTCAGCAGATGAACAACAAAATATCGACTTAACAAGAAATGCCGACCCCATTCAAATTGGGACACGTCATCCACTTTCTATTATCAGAAATGAAATTATCAATATTTTTGGTCACATTGGCTTTACCATAGCCGAAGGTCCTGAAATTGAAGACGACTGGCATGTTTTTGAATCGCTAAATTTTCCTGCAGAACATCCTGCTCGCGACATGCAGGATACTTTCTTCATTGAAAAAAATCCCGATGTTTTGCTGCGAACACACACTTCATCGGTACAAACCCGCGTAATGACTCAGCAAAAACCACCCATCAGGATGTTGTTCCCTGGTAGAGTTTATCGAAATGAAGCCATATCAGCTCGGGCTCATTGCTTTTTTCATCAAGTAGAAGGACTGTATGTGGATAAAAATGTTTCGTTTGCTGACCTGAAACAAGCTCTCTTGTACTTTGCCAAAGAAATGTTTGGAATGGATACCCAGGTCAGACTCAGACCTTCTTATTTCCCTTTTACAGAGCCCAGTGCAGAAATGGATATTTCCTGCAATCTCTGTGGAGGAAAAGGTTGTGCTTTTTGTAAATATACCGGTTGGGTTGAAATTTTAGGCTGTGGTATGGTTGATCCTAATGTGCTGGAAAACTGTGGAATAGATTCAAAAATTTACTCTGGTTATGCTTTTGGGATGGGAATTGAAAGAATTACCAATCTTAAATATCAAGTAAAAGATTTACGAATGTTTTCTGAAAATGACGTTCGTTTTCTTCAACAATTTACTTCAGCATATTAAAGTAAAACTGATTTAGTGATAATATTTTTTTCAAAAAGTTATTTCAGTTTAGCTAAAAAGAGGAATTAAAAATTAAAATAAGAGTAAACATTGATGGTTACCCATGGATTTTTAAAAATCATTTTTTGTTTAAATGCACAATCATTTTTTAAATAATGGTATTTTTGTAAAAACAAATTTTATTAAATAAACGAATATGCGAGTAATTATTCAACCTGATTATCAATGTCTTTCAAGATGGGCTGCCAACTATATTGCAGCAAAAATTATTTTTTCAAAACCAACCAAAGAAAAACCTTTTGTTTTGGGTTTACCTACTGGCTCTTCTCCTCTGGGAATGTATCACTACTTAATTGAACTAAATAAAAAAGGAATTATTTCCTTTGAAAATGTCATTACTTTCAATATGGATGAATATGTGGGATTGCCACGTGACCATGAACAAAGTTATTACACATTTATGTGGAAAAATTTCTTCAGCCATATCGATATAAAGCCAGAAAATGCAAACATATTGAATGGCAATGCAGAAGATCTTCAGGCAGAATGCGCTGCTTATGAAGAAAAAATAAAATCGGTTGGAGGAATTGATTTGTTTGTAGGAGGAATTGGTCCCGATGGACATATTGCCTTTAATGAACCAGGTTCTTCTTTATCTTCCAGAACTCGACAAAAGACATTAACAACCGATACCATTATTGCCAATTCACGTTTTTTTGACAATGATATCACAAAAGTACCAAAAACAGCTCTCACGGTGGGAGTTGGAACCATTCTTGATGCAAAAGAAGTACTGATTCTGGTCAACGGTTATAACAAGGCAAGAGCTTTAAAACATGCTGTAGAAGGAGCAATTTCGCAGATGTGGACAGTTAGCGCTCTCCAATTACATCCAAAAGCCATTTTCGTTTGTGATTATGATGCTTGTTCAGAATTGAAAGTCAGCACCTATAAATATTTTCTGGATATTGAAAAAGATTATCTGGATCCCGATTCTTTCAATATCCTTATTTAACGAATCAAAAATAAGGCATGATTTATTTTCACAAAATAAAAACCATTTCAAATCCATATTTTAATAACTTTTATCAATTATATTCTTCTGCTTTTCCTGAAAATGAACAACGTAGTTACAGCAGTTTAATCAAAACATTGGGAAGTAATGACCATTTCTCAGCAAATGCCATACTAAATAATAACAAATTTATTGGCATATTTAACTATTGGAAAATTGAGCCATTTTACTTTATAGAACATTTTGCCGTTGAAAATAATTTGCGAGGTCAGCATTATGGTACTAACACGATGAAATCATTTCTTTCTCAAACAAAGTTACCTGTTATTCTTGAAGTTGAATTGCCCAATACCGAAGTAGCAATAAAAAGAATCCAGTTTTATGAAAGGCTTGGTTTTTCTTTATTACCAAATGATTATTTTCAGCCTCCTTACAAAAAAGAAGCTTTACCTATTCCCCTGCTTCTTATGTCAAATGATAAATTATTTGCCTCGAATAATTTTCATTTTCTAAAAAAGGTACTTCATACAGAAGTATATCATTTTTGAACACTTATCTTAGAAATATTTTTTCCCATCATTCTTATTTTTTCGTGAAAAATTTTTTCAGATTGTTTCACGATTGATATTTTAACAAAATTAAACAGTAAACAATGAAAAATTTGACATATTTAGCATTATTTTTTTTTATTTTTGTAAAGTCATATTTAAAATCAAGTAATTTATATGAAAAAATATTTTTTGCCTTTTATAATAATGGCTTTATTAACAGTTGCTTTTCCAATATCTGCACAGAAAGCAAGCATTTCTTTCGAAGAAAAAGTTCATGATTTTGGGAAAATTCAAGAAAAAGATGGTAAAGTAAGTTATACTTTCACTTTCAGAAATACTGGGAATTCACCTCTTGTGATTTCAAGAGTTCAGGCTTCGTGTGGTTGTACAACACCTGATTGGACCAAATCACCTATTGAACCAGGTAAAACTGGCTCTATTACAATTACTTACAATCCGCTTGGGCGACCTGGTATTTTTAACAAAACTATTACGGTTTTTAGCAATGCCATCGAAGAACAAATTCAATTGATTATCAAAGGAGAAGTAATTCCAGAAAAGAAAAATGATAACGAGGAATACCCAATTTCGATTGAAGGAATTCGTTTAAAAAACAATATTGTTCAAATGAACAATATTACCAAAGGTACTATTCAAACCAGAGAAGTTCCTTTTTTAAATTCTACCAGTCAAAATGTAAAAGTAAGTGTTGAGGGATTACCAAATTATATTACAGCCAATGTAAGCCCAGAAATTGTACCTCCACAAGAAAATGGAAAAATTCTTTTTTCTTTCGATTCAAGAAACTGTCATCAATGGGGACCAATTTCTGAAGATGTTTATTTAGTGGTTAATCGACAAAAAAAGTTTTCTGAAGACAATAAACTTCTTATTTTGGCCAACATTGTTGAAGACTTTAGTAAACTTACCGTTGAAGAAAAACAAAATGCTCCCATTATATCTATTTCAACCTTAACACTTTCATTTGGTAATTTAAAATCTGGAGATAAAAAATCAGGAAGTTTCATTATACAAAATATTGGAAAAAATCCACTGGAAATCAGAAGAATCATAAACACCAACAAAGAGTTAAAAATATATCCAATAAAATCAGTAGGTGGTGGGAAAAAAGCTGAATTGAAAGTAGAGGTAGATACCAAAAATCTACTTCCAGGCGAGTATAGAAAAAGTTTTACTCTCCAGACAAATGACCCTGATAATAGCTTTACAATTTTAACTACAACTTGGACTATTTCAAAATAAAAAAATCTTTTTGTTAAATCGAATCGAAATTATGAGTTGTGGTTTGTTTAGTGTGAAAACTATTTGAATATGCCTAAAAATTCCAATAAACATCCAGAAAACGATCCTTTATTTAAAAATTTAAGTGTAAATGAAGGAGTTAATAAAGCACCTGCGACCAATCCTTACCAACAAAAAAAACAAAAAAGAAAAATTTATTCTGTTCCTGAATATATTCACGGAATTTTAAATAGAGATATTTCTATTTTAAGTCAGGCAGTTACTCTGATAGAAAGTTCATTGCCAGAACATCAAAAAATTGCTCAAGAAATAATTGAAAAATGTTTACCATATGCTGGCAAATCAATTCGAGTAGGAATCACAGGGGTTCCAGGAGCAGGTAAAAGTACTTTTATTGAAACATTGGGAATGTATTTGATACGTTCAGGACATAAATTGGCGGTTCTGGCAATAGATCCCAGCAGTGAAAGAAGCAAAGGAAGCATATTGGGAGATAAAACGCGAATGGAAGAATTGTCTACTTCAAAGAATGCTTTTATTCGTCCTTCGCCATCAGCAGGGACATTAGGAGGAGTTGCAAGAAAAACGCGCGAAAGCATTATTCTTTGTGAAGCTGCTGGTTTCGATACTATTTTTGTAGAAACAGTAGGTGTAGGTCAATCTGAGACAGCTGTTCATTCTATGGTTGACTTTTTTTTATTAATACAGATTGCAGGAGCTGGTGATGAATTGCAAGGAATAAAAAGAGGCATTATGGAAATGGCCGATGGTATCGTGATAAATAAATGTGACGGGAACAACATTGATAAAGCTCAAATTGCTAAAATTCAGCATCAAAACGCTCTTCGCTTATTTCCTCCAACAGAATCTGGCTGGTCACCTGAAGTGCTTACTTGTTCGGCACTCGAACGAAAAGGTATAGATGAAGTGTGGAATATGATTGAAAGATATGTTCAATTTACTAAAGCAAATGGCTATTTTGAATATAAACGAAACAACCAATCAAAATACTGGATGTATGAAACTATTGATGAACAACTTAAAGTTAATTTTTACCAAAATGAAGAAATTCAGAAAAAATTAATTGAAGTGGAGAAAAAAGTACTTGCCAACGAAATCAGTTCCTTTATGGGAGCAAAAATATTGCTCGATTTGTATTTCAAAAAATAAAGATTTTATATCAAAAATAAAAACTCCAATTACCTACATATTTTGCTTGATATCAATAAAATATATAATATTTCCTGTCTGGATGGCTTAAAACAAATTCCAGAAAATACCATTGATTTAATTTTTACTGATCCCCCTTACTATCAATATCGTGCTCAAAATATACAAGGGCTTAAAAATCATAAAGATTTAGTTACTGAATTTGATTTTGATCATTTTGATTCAGAAGAAGACTATTTGGATTTCTTGACGAGGGTCTTATCAGAATGTTATCGAGTAAGCAAAGAAGGAGCAAGTGGTTATTTGTGGTGTGGTGATGATTTTGTTTCCTATTTCAATCGTCTGGTGGAACAAGTTGGGTTTCAATTCAGGAAAGTTATACACTGGCATAAAACAAACCCTTTCCCTGCTATTTCAAGCCGTAAAATGTTTTCAAACAGCATGGAAATGCTTGTACATTTTTCAAAAGGTACTCCAAAAACCTGGAACTATAAATCAGTAAATGAAATGCATAATTTTATTGAAGCACCTATCTGTATGGGGAAAGAACGTACCAGGCATAAGACTCAAAAACCTTTAAAAGTGTGCATTCCATTTATTGAAATAAGCAGTAATGTAGGTGATTTGATTCTCGATCCTTTTATTGGTTCAGGAACAACAGCAGTTGCTTGCAAAATGTTAAAAAGGAACTTTATTGGATTTGAAATAAATGAAGAATTTTGCAAAATTGCAGAAAATCGGATTTTACATACAAAAAATGAATAAAAAAAGAATACCCTTTTTGGATATTCTTTTTAAAAAAGCTTTGTTTATTATTCTTGTTTACTATAGCCCCATTTTAAATACACTGCACCCCATGTAAAGCCTGCACCAAAAGCGGTAAGAATAATATTATCTCCTTTTTTAAATTTATTTTCATATTCCCAAAGACATAACGGAATACTAGCCGCTGAAGTATTACCATATTTATTAATATTGATAATAACTTTCTCATAATCTAAACCTACTCGCTGAGCAATAGCATCAATAATTCGTAAGTTTGCTTGATGAGGGATTAACCAATTAACATCGTCTTTTGTAAGATGATTTCTTTCCATTATTTTTACTACGGCGTCAGACATGTCGGAAACTGCATGTTTAAATACATATTGACCTTCTTGATAAATGGTAAACATTTTTTTATCTACTGTTTCATGAGAAGGGGGATGAGTTGATATGCCACCATTTGTGCCTAAATGAGAAAAACCAATTCCATCAGTAAAAAGAACAGAGTCAATAAAACCTACTTCCTCTTCTGTCGGTTCTACCAGGACTACCCCGGCAGCATCACCAAAAAGAGGCGCAGTGGTACGATCTTCATAATTTGTAAGAGAAGTAAATTTTTCTGCTCCTATTGCCAGAATTTTTTTATATCTTCCTGATTCAATAAAAGCAGCTGCGGTAGTAAGAGCTACAATGAATCCTGCACAGGCAGCCTCTAAATCAAAAGCTATGGCATTTTTTATTCCAACTTTTTCAGCGATAATTGAGGCACACGAAGGTAAAATATAATCAGGAGTTGCTGTAGCACATATTATCATTTCAATTTCTTCAGGTTTTGTGCCTGTTTTTTGAAATAAATCTTCAATGGCTTTTACTGCCATAAATGAAGTTCCCAAATCCTTATCTTTTAAAACATGACGTTCTTTAATTCCCACACGACTGGTAATCCATTCATCACTTGTGTCCATCATGGTACTTAATTCATCATTGGTAAGGATATAATCTGGAACATATCCTCCAACTCCTGTGATTACAGCATTAATTTTAGCCATTTTTTAATTTAGATATAAAAAGTAGCCTCAGAAGTAATTGTTACTGAGAGCAAAATAATTTATTAATTTTAAAATAAAGATTTTCAAACGGATGCAGATTTCTCTATAGCTAATTTTCCTCGATAATAACCACATTCGCCACAAACAGTATGATAAATATAAGTGGCGCCACAATTTGGACAAATAGCTAATGTTGGAATTTTTGCTTTATCATGGGTCCTTCTCTTAGCAGTACGTTGTTTTGAATGTTTTCTTTTTGGATGTGCCATTTTTTCTATTATTTATTTATTTATTCAATTATCAATGTTTTGTAAATCCCAATTAAAATCTGTAGTTGGTTCCTCCGATAAGAAATCATTCTCATCATTCATCTCAAATAAGTCATTCTCAGCATCTTCTTCTTCGGCAGGATGAACTATATGAATTTTTAGTTTATTTATCATTGTCTTGTTACATTCACCTGGCGGATGAACATGCTTAATGGGAATATTCAATACCACAAATTCATATAAAAACCATGCTACATTAATTGCACCTTCTGATTCAGGCACAATAACTACTTCGTTTTCTTCAGAATATTTATTTCCTAACTTTACATCTAAATTTTCCTTGTCATGAATAGGTTGATTCATATCCTCCAAGCAACGTGTGCATTGCAACACAACATAACCATCAAGAACAAAATCAAGATGATAAAGTGTTGATCTTTTCTGAACAGTAACTGTTGCTTGAATATTGCCTCTTTGAACTTCAGGACTATCAATTTTTTGAAAATAAGCATCGTCTAAATTAAAATGATAAACTTGAGGTTCATTGGATAAATCCTTTAAATTGACATTATATAATTCAAATTTTGACATGGCTTATTAGCAATTAAAAAAACGGTACAAAGGTATAAAAATCTCTGCAATTGTAAAATAATTTAATTTTATATTTTATTATAAAGCCTTCGAGTCATCTGGTTAATGAAATTTCCTCTACTTATGCCTTTAAAATTATTCTAAATACGGTTCCTTTTTTTATTTCAGATTGTTTAACAAAAATTTTACCCTGATGATATTCTTCAATGATGCGTTTTGCTAACGAAAGGCCCAATCCCCATCCACGTTCTTTAGTTGTAAATCCCGTATTGAAAATAGTTTTGAACTGTTTCTTTTCAATTCCTTTTCCTGTATCCTTAACATCAATGACATATTCATTATGTTTTTTCTGAATATATATATCAATTTCCCCATTCCCTTCCATAGCATCTACTGCATTTTTACACAAATTCTCAATTACCCATTCAAAAAGTGGAACATTTAATTGGATCAGCATCGGCTCTTCACCCAAAAAATGGCATTGAATGTTTACTTTCTGAGAAGTACGTTTGCTTATATACTGGGTGGCATTTTGTACAACTTCTTTCAAATTTACTACTTTCAACTCAGGTGCAGAACCTATTTTTGAAAATCTTTCTGCTATGATAGACAGACGGTCAACATCTTTTCCCATTTCTTGTAACAATTTATCATCATATTTTGCTTTTAGCAACTCAAGCCAAGCTAATAAAGATGAAATTGGTGTTCCCAATTGATGGGCTGTTTCCTTCGAAAGCCCTACCCAAACTTGATTTTGTTCAGCTTTCTTGGTTGCAGAAAAAGCCAGATAAACCACGATCAGAAAAATAATGATAACACCCATCTGAACATAAGGGAAATATCGTAATTCTTTCAACAAATAGGAGTCATCATAATAAATATATTGAATCGTATTATCAAGACGAACTTCAATGGGCGGATTCTTCCTTTTGAAACGTTCAATTTCTTTTTTGTAAAACTTGTCAACATGGGTAGAAGGTTCTTTTACATTCAACGAAGACAGTAAATTGTTATTGACATCAGTCATAATTACTGGAATAGTAGTATTATTAGCAATAATATTTGAAAAAAAATCAACATTTGTATTTTCATCTGCCATGATGAATTGCCGCAATGCTTCTGCCCATATTTCCATTTTTTTATGTTCTTCCAACGTCAATGATTTAACCAGTCTGTTAGTAAACAAAATGGAAAGAATCACAATAACAATGGCAACAATAATAAAAATTGATTTTAAACGTGGTTTGATGAAATAAATCTTTTTAAGTGAGATCATAATAAAATTTATAACCAGATTCAGTTAGCAATTGAAGTTTCAAAAATAATAAAAAATTTTCGAGAATTTTTAATTCTACATTATTTATACATATCTTTGAAGGTTGAAAAGTCATTAATAGTCAAGCAAAATCTTAAAACTATTTTTTATGCATAGAGCAGGATTTGTAAATGTAATAGGCAACCCAAATGTAGGAAAATCTTCCTTGATAAATGAACTGGTAGGCGATAGAATTTCTATTGTTACTTCAAAATCACAAACTACCCGGCATCGGATATTAGGCATAGTTAATGAAGAAGATTTTCAAATTATATATTCAGATACACCAGGGGTATTGATACCTAAATACGGCTTACAAGTTTCTATGCTTCAGTTTTCACGCTCAGCACTCACTGATGCCGATGTTCTGATTTACGTAACTGATGTTTTCGATCAACTGGATAAAAACATTGATTTTATAAATGCAATCAATCAGAATCCTGCACCTTTGATTGTGATTATCAATAAGATTGATTTAATTGATCAACATAAATTAGAAATGCTGGTTGAAAATTGTAAAAATATTTTCCCAAGGGCTGAAATTTTACCCGTGTCGGTGCTTCATAAATTTAACATTGAACCTTTGAAAAAAAGAATCAAAGAATTACTTCCCGAATCACCACCATTTTTTGATAAAGATCAATTAACTGATAAGCCAGAACGTTTTTTTGTAAGTGAAATTATTCGTGAAAAAATTCTACTTCATTACGAAAAAGAAATTCCCTATTCCGTAGAAGTTGAGATCGAAAAATTCACAGAAACTGAAAAAATTATTCACATAAGTGCTATTATTTATGTAGAACGTGATTCTCAGAAAGGGATTCTTATAGGTCAGGGGGGAAAAGCATTAAAAAGAGTCGGGATAGAAGCGAGAAAAGATATTGAAGCGTTTTTTTCAAAAAAAGTATTCCTTCAATTATTTGTAAAAGTTGAGAAAGACTGGCGAAACAAAGAAAAAAAATTAAAAGATTTTGGTTATCAAATTGAATAAATTTAGACAATTTTTATGAATTAAATTACTATTTTAAAATTTTCTCGAAAAAATTTTGATTAAAATTTTAACCTTATGAAGAAAAATAACTGTATTAAAACTTCCATATTGGAAAAATTGATATAACAAGGCTATAATTTTAAAGCTTTCAAAATAAATTGCTCATTATAAATGATTTACTTTGATCATTAAAGTAAGAAATAAAAAATATTTAAATCTTTTCCTCTTAATTTTATTAATTGTACTGTTTTTGGTATAATTATTGTTAATCTCTAAAAAATAAAAAATATAAAAATTAATAAAGTGAAACAAAAAATTTATAAAAAAAGATAGAAAAAATTTGTATAATTACTTTTTTTATATATATATTTGTAAAAGTTACTTTAAACTTTTTGTGAAAGAAAGAAATGAAAATATTATTTATAAAAAATTATACCTTTATAAAAACATTTTTTAGCTAAATAAAATTTAAGTTGAACAAAATTTATAAATCCACTAAGCTTATGAAAAAAATTTTATTGAGTGTTATGTTAATGGTAGGTGCCATTGCTTATACATCTGCACAACAAGCAGAGGCTCCGAAAACACCTGATGTATCACATTGGTCTGCTGGCATAAAAGCTGGAATCGATTATTATCGTGTTGCTCCTGGAAGTGGGGTACAAGAATATAGGTTTTTTAGTGACAAACATCCCTCATGGGCTCGTTACGCTGATAACGCTGGTTGGATGGTTCCCGAAATTGTTGTTGAATATACTTTTAATCCGCTATTTGGATTAGGATTTGATTTTGCCTACTTAACTTATAATAGGCAGCCATCAATAAATAATAAAATAGTTGGAGCAAAAGGTAATACTCTTGATTTTACTCTGTACGGTTCTGCAAATTTACTGAATTTACTTGTTCCTAAACGTGGAGGTTTTTGGGGAAAAGTTAATGTTTACGGAAATTTAGGTGGAGGGTTAGGTTTTTATTGTTATGATATAACAAATGGTCCCACAACTAATGATAAACGTGCAAAATCTCCGTTAGCAACAGCAGGATTAAATGCTGAATATCGTTTAAGTAGGGTGTTATCATTAGGTCTTGAAGGCCAATATCGCTACTACGTTAGAGAAAACTTAGGCGGGCAAAGTGTTAATTCAATTGGTTGTGATGCTTTATTAGCTTCAATTGGACTTCGTTATAAATTTACAGGAAAAGATAAAACACATGTTAGAGATGTTAGTGTAAGCGATTTTTACCCTGCACCGGCACCAGTAGTAATACAAAAAGTTGAGCAGAAAGAAACAGCTCCTGAAGTGTTAAATCGAATCAAGGCGATAGAAGATGATAATGCAACTATCAAAGCTAAACTACAAAAGTTGGAAAGTGATATGCAAAAATTATCACAGCAACCTTCAGATGTAAAATTACCACAGCAACCTTCAGATGTAAAATTATCACAGCAACCTTCAGGCGTAGTAAGTGCAACATTCCAAAATATTGAATTTGAATTTGGTACTTACAATTTAACAAAACAAGCAACTGATATTTTAGACCAAATTTATTTAATACTACAAAATAATCCTTCCTGGACAAGCCTCACAATTTCTGGACATACTGATAACATTGGATCAAAAGCAGGCAATCAAAAAATTTCAGAATTACGTGCTCAAGCAGTTAAAGATTATTTGGTAAAAAAAGGTATTCCCGCTTCTAAAATCAAAGTTGTTGGTTATGGTGGAGATAAACCGATTGCTTCTAATAACACACCAGAAGGTCGTCAAAAGAACCGTAGAGTAGAATTTGAAATCTCTAAATAATTTAGTCTTCATTTATTTTCCTCTTTTTTATTTTCGAGATGAGGCTGCTTCAATAAAAGGCAGCCTTTTTCTTTATGCTTTTTTAAAAATAAAACTTTACACCGTTTGAAACAATCTTTGATATTTCGTAATTTTGTAATTTAATTTATTTGAAATTTACTCCCTTAAGGAAAAATTATTGCCTTGATTATCAATAAAGAAAATATAAAAATTATAGAAGACTCAGAAAGGATTGAAGTATTTGGCGCCAGAGAGCATAATTTAAAAAATATTGATGTCTCTATTCCTCGAGATGCTTTAACAGTTATTACAGGACTGAGTGGGAGTGGAAAGTCTTCCTTAGCTTTCGATACTATATTCGCTGAAGGACAACGAAGATACATGGATACTTTTTCTGCTTATGCTCGTAATTTTATAGGAAATTTACAACGTCCTGATGTTGACCAAATTACAGGGTTGAGCCCTGTTATTTCTATCGAACAAAAAACAACAAATAAAAATCCTCGTTCCACTGTTGGTACTACTACAGAGATTTACGATTTCTTTCGATTGTTGTTTGCCAGAGCAAGTGAAGCCTATTCTTATGTAACAGGCGAAAAAATGGTTAAGTATTCTGAAGATCAAATCGTTGATTTGATTTTAAAAGAATACAATGGTAAAAAAATTATTCTTTTAGCACCAGTTGTTCGAGGACGAAAAGGACATTATAAAGAATTATTTGAGCAAATCCGTAAAAAAGGATATTTACATGTAAGAATTGATGAAAAAATTCAAGATGTAATTCCTGGCTTAAAAGTAAATCGTTACAAAAATCATGATATAGAAATTGTCATTGATCGGCTGGAAATTGAAGAAAAAGGACGAAGACGTCTGAAAGAGTCATTGCAAAAAGCCATGCAACAAGGGAATGGAATTGTTATGATTCTGGAAAATGAAAACCAAATGGTACGTTATTTCAGCAAAAAATTAATGTGCCCAACCAGTGGCATTTCATATGACGATCCTGATCCGCATCATTTTTCCTTTAATTCACCTCACGGTGCTTGCCCTTATTGTAAAGGATTAGGATTTGTAAATGAAATTGATCTCAGTAAAGTTATACCCAATAAATCGCTTAGTATTTACAATGGTGGAATTGCTCCGCTTGGGAAATACAGAAACTCTACTATTTTCTGGCAAGTCGAAGCCATACTCGAAAAATACGGTTGTAATTTAAAGATGCCCATTGTTGATATTCCTGAAGAAGCTCTTGATGAAATTTTAAATGGAACAGAAGAACCTCTTTATTTTAAAAATAAATTTGCAGGAACTACCAATTATTTTCCTGAATATGATGGCATTATTAAATACCTTGAAATGCAACAAGAAGAAAGTGCTTCTGCAACGGAACAAAAATGGGCTCATCAATATTCAAAATCAGTAATTTGCCCAGAATGCAATGGAGCGAGATTAAAAAAAGAATCGCTGTTTTTCAGAATCCATGATAAAAATATTGCTGAATTGTCTGAAATGGATATTTCAGAATTGTACCAATGGGTAAATACAGTCGAAGAGTATCTTTCTGAAAAACAAAGAAAAATAGCTTCTGAAATTTTAAAGGAAATCCGTAATCGTTTGCAATTCATGCTGGAGGTCGGTCTTAATTACCTTTCCCTTAATCGTAGTTCAGAATCTTTGTCAGGTGGTGAAAATCAACGTATTCGTTTAGCAACGCAAATTGGTTCTCAATTGGTTAATGTACTTTATATTCTGGATGAGCCCAGCATTGGATTGCATCAACGCGATAATTTACAGCTTATCCACTCGTTGAAACAACTTCGAGACAATGGAAATTCAATTATTGTTGTTGAGCACGATAAAAGCATTATGCTTGCGGCTGATTATCTTATTGATTTAGGTCCAGGAGCAGGACGAATGGGTGGTGAAGTTGTTTTTGCAGGTGAACCAGCTAAAATGTTAGAAGCTGACACTTTAACTTCTTCTTACTTAAAAGGCAAAAAACGAATTGAAATACCGGCAAAAATTCGAAAAGGAAATGGAAATTTTTTAATTCTTCAAGGAGCAAAAGGAAACAATTTAAAAAATATCAATGTTTCATTTCCACTCGGCAAAATGATTTGTGTTACAGGTGTGTCGGGTAGCGGAAAATCTTCTTTGATTACTGAAACCCTTCAACCTATTTTAAGTCAATATTTTTATCATTCCTTGAAAGATCCATTACCTTATGACAGTATTGAAGGATTGGAATATGTTGATAAAGTCGTGGAAGTAGATCAATCACCTATTGGGAGAACGCCGCGTTCAAATCCAGCTACTTATACAGGGGTTTTTACAGATATTCGAAATTTGTTTGCTACATTGCCTGCTGCTAAAATGAGAGGTTACAAACCTGGCAGATTTTCATTTAATACACCTGGTGGAAGATGTGAAGTTTGTCATGGTAATGGTTATAAAACGATAGAAATGAATTTTTTACCTGACGTTTATGTCCCCTGCGAAAGCTGCAATGGGAAACGTTACAATAAGGAAACCCTTGAAGTTCGTTTTAAGGGAAAATCAATAGCTGATGTGCTGGACTTAACTATTGATCAGGCGGTAGATTTTTTTGAAAATCAACCTTCTATTTTATACAAACTTAAAACTTTACAGGATGTAGGATTAGGATATATTAAACTGGGCCAGCCCAGCACTACACTTTCTGGCGGCGAAAGTCAAAGAGTAAAATTGAGTGCCGAACTTTCAAAACGAGATACAGGAAAAACTTTATATATTTTGGATGAACCTACTACCGGTTTACATTTTGAAGATGTTAGAGTATTACTGGGAGTTTTGAATAGACTGGTTGATAAAGGAAACACCGTTATTATTATTGAACACAACATGGATGTAATTAAAACAGCCGATTATATCATTGATTTAGGACCAGCGGGAGGAGAAGCTGGCGGAAAAATTATTTGTACAGGTACTCCTCAGGAAGTGGCAAACCATCCCAAAAGTGAAACAGGTAAATTTCTGAAATTGGAATTGAAAAGCTTAATTTAGTTATTTTTATTATCTTTGGCTTCATTCAAATTAGGAAATTTTTATTATGAAACTAAAATCTTTGTTATTTGCCTTAGGAGTATTTGTTACTTATTTGGTAATAGTTGTTTTATTACGTTTATATACAAAACAAATCCCTGAGAATGCGGTTATTTTGAATTTCTTTTCAAAAAATGATTTTTTTATCGGCTTGCTGGTGACCTTTTTTGTAACGCTCGCTCATGAACAAAAGAAAAGATTGAAATAATTAATTAGCTTTCAATTATTTAAAAATAATTTCAAAATATTTTTTAATAAATTTTACATGAACCAACAACGATACCATTTAAGAGGCGTTTCTTCCTCAAAAGAAGATGTGCACGATGCTATAAAAAATATTGACAAGGGCTTGTATCCAAAAGCTTTTTGTAAAATTATTCCTGATATGCTGGGGAATGATTCCGATTACTGTAATATTATGCATGCTGATGGGGCTGGAACTAAATCCTCTTTAGCGTATGTTTATTGGAAAGAAACTGGTGATTTGTCCGTATGGAAAGGAATAGCTCAGGATGCTTTGATTATGAATATTGATGATTTGTTGTGCGTAGGAGCAGTAAATAATATTCTGGTTTCATCAACGATCTGTAGAAATAAAAATCTGATTCCTGGCGAAGTTATTTCAACCATAATCAATGGAACAGATGAAATTATTCAGCAGTTGTGCGAAATGGGAATAAATGTTTATTTCACTGGTGGAGAAACGGCTGATGTAGGTGATTTGGTTCGCACTATTATTGTGGATAGTACCGTTGCTTGCCGGATGAAAAGAGCTGATATTATTGATAATGCCAATATAAAAACAGGCGATGTGATTGTGGGACTTTCTTCAAGTGGACAGGCAATTTACGAAAAGGAATACAACAGTGGCATAGGCAGCAATGGCTTAACATCAGCCCGCCACGATGTGTTCGTTCATTATCTTGCAGAAAAATACCCAGAAAGTTATGACCCCGCTATGCCAGATGATTTGGTTTATACTGGCTCTTATTCATTAACAGATAAAATTGAATCTTTACAATTGGATGCGGGTAAGTTGGTACTTTCTCCCACTCGGACCTATGCTCCTGTGGTAAAAAAAATTTTAGAAGAACTCCATCCTTACATTCATGGAATGATTCATTGTACAGGAGGAGGACAAACTAAAATTTTACATTTCATTGATCAACTCAGAGTGATTAAAAATAATTTGTTCCCCTTACCTCCACTTTTTCAAATTATTCAAAAAGAATCAGGAACAGACTGGAAAGAAATGTATAAAGTTTATAATATGGGACATCGATTTGAAATATATCTACCGCAGGAAGTTGCACAAAATGTAATTGACATTGCAAGAACTTTTCATATTGATGCACAAATAATTGGATATTGTGAAGCTTCTGAAAAAAAAGAATTAATTATTGAAAGCGAATTCGGAAAGCTTAAGTATAAATGAGACCAACAAATTAATAAGCCAGTAACGATTTAATATTTGTTGCAAATAGTCTAACAGCTATCGCTAATAAAATGATTCCAAAAAATTTACGTAAAATATAAATACCCCCTTTGCCAATTATTTTTTCCACTTTATCAGTTGACTTTAACACAAAATAAACAAAAATAATATTTAAAGTGAGGGCAATGAGGATATTGATCATTTCATATTCAGCACGTAAAGAAAGTAAAGTGGTAAACGAGCCAGGACCAGCAATTAAAGGAAAAGCAATAGGAACAATGGAGGAGACGCCCTCAGGACCTTTATTTCGAAAAATTTCAACATCCAGAATCATTTCCAGTGAAAAGATAAAAATAATCAAGGAACCGGCTGCAGCAAATGATTCAATATCAACATGAAAAAGTTTTAAAACCCATTCCCCAGCAAACAAAAAAACAACCAAAATAACAAATGCTACTAAACTGGTTTTAGCAGGCGAAACACTTTCTCCTTTACTTTTTATACCCAAAATAATTGGAATGGATCCCAATATATCAATAATGGCAAAAAGTACCATGAAGGCACTTGCTATCTGCAATAAACTAATATTCATAGCTGTTTCATAATTTCCTGGTTCACTTCTTTTCTCTCTTTATCGCAAAACCAACCCCATTTATTGAAATATTTTATCATGTTAATAATGTGAATCCACAACATTCGTAAATTTTCATAAGAACTTTGAACATGTTGATGAACAATGCTCACTTCAGGATAATAAACCGTTCGATATTTTTGATGGATTCTCCGTGTCAAATCAAGATCTTCAGGATACATAAAAAATCGTTCATCAAATAAACCAACTTGTTTTAGAGCTTCCATTCTTAAAAACATAAAGCAACCTGACAGATAAGGTACGTCCATTATTTTATTATATCCTGACGCACGTATCTCAAAATGTTCCTTCCTTTTTTTAAAGAAATTTTGAGGAAAAAATCTTCTGAAAATCAAATCAAAAGGAGTTGGAAGCAATTTACAAAGATATTGAATTTTTCCATCTGGATAAAATACTTTTGGCATTAAAAGTCCAATATTTGTATTTTTATCCATAAATTCGACAATTTTTTCCAGAATTTCAGGCTCAAAAGTTACATCAGGATTGAGCACCAGATGATAAGGAACATTTTGTTCCAGGGTTTTCCTGATAGCAATATTATGGGCAGCCCCATAACCCAGATTTTTCCCTGTAAAAATGTAAGTAACGGGAAGTTTTTCAAAATCAGGATGAGGCGAGGGAGAATTGTCGATAAGGAAAATATCGGAAATAAGATTAGACCCTCGAAGCGTCTCAACCAAAGGTTTTATCGTGTCTACGGCATGATGATATAGAACAATGGAAGCATTCAGCATGAAAAGCGTTAAATATAAACTTTCTCAATTGTAGGCAATATTTGATTTGGTAAAAAATTTTGTCGAGCCCAATCTTTCGCAGCTTCAGACATTTGAATCCTTAAATTCTCATTGCCAAGTAATGTGGAAATAGCTTTGCCAAATTCTTCAACATTTTTATTTTCTACGACTAAGCCTGTTTTATTGTTCTGGTTGACCCACATTGTGCCCGACCCCTCAATTTTAAAAGAAACGGCAGGTAAACCACAATATAATGCTTCTGCTAAAGCTACACCAAATGCTTCACTTCGGTTTATTGATGGAAAGGCAAAAACATCTGCTGCATGTAAGTAATATTTCACTTCATTATTTGAAAGCCTTCCTATAAATTTAACTCTTGGATGATCTTTCGCCATCTCTTTTAAACTTGCACTTTGTTCACCAGTCCCGCCAATGAGAATGATACAATCCTCTTTTATGAACTTTTCCGATTCAATCAAGTAGTCAATTCCTTTATAAGGCACATGCCTTCCAACAAAAAAGACAATCTTTTTATGATTAAATTTTTCTTTTATTTTATTAATTTCTTCTTCTTCACCTTTAAACAAATGCAATTTTTTTTCATCTATTGTATTTGGTAATATTAATGTTTTATCTATATAAGGTTTTATCGCTTCAGAAGAATTCATGTATGGTTCGCTTGTTGCAATAATTTTGTACGATTTTTTTAGAATTTCTCTTTCAAAAGGTTTATATAATTTATAAAAAGATTTTTGGCCTAAAATGTCGGCATGCCAATGGGAAACAATTTTTGCTCCGTGTAAATTAAGAGTAAGCAGATAGGTTGCAACTAATGGATTAGGTAAATGTAAATGTATATAATCAGGCTGAAAAGTATCAATGGTTTGTTTTAATAAATGCCTATATTTCAAAGAAACCGGTTGAGAAGATATGTTACAGCAGGTGCCAATTCTCAGCACATCAGTCCCGTTTATATTAAAAATTGTACCCCGTTCATGATTGAAACAAATAATGCGTTGTTCATAATAAGGCTTCAATTCTTTAATTATGGTGTGAGCAACATCTTCGATGCCACCATAATAGGGATAATAATACTTAGAAATGTGTAAAATTTTTTTCATAACTATCTCATTTGATCCAATATCTGAAAAGCTGTTGTTTGGTAACTATAAGCGTCTTTAACAACTTGAGTATCTATGTGAGGGAAAAACTGTTTTTTTAATTTTAACCTTAAATCATTTGAATCGCCATCTTTAAAAAAGATCACTGGCAGCTTCCCATAAATTTCTCTAAATACAGGAATATCTGATACAATTGCAGGCGTACCTAAAAACAAAGATTCCAATGGTGGAATTCCAAAGCCTTCATATCGAGACGGCTGAATTAAAGCAATTGCATTAGCTATAATTGAATATAAAATTTCATCATTTTTAATATAATTTTCAAATTTAATGTTTTCATTTGAACGAATCTTTTCAATAATTATTTTATCGGACGTTTTTAAATTTTGAGTTGTCCCAACAATGACTAATTTTTTATCAATGCCTTCCATAGCTTCCAACAATATATTTAATCCTTTATACTTTTTTATATTTCCAATGAATAAGAAATAGTCAAAATCATATATCCTGGAAACGTTTTCAGAAGTAAAATTCAATAAATCAGCTCTTAAGCCATTGTAAGCGACGATAATTTCTTTCCCATTGCCTAAATGATAAATAATTCGTTGCTTAGAAAATTCAGAAACAGTAAAAATTTTATAAGCTAATTTAAAAGCACGTTTTAACATATATCTACGAATCCACAAACCGAGAGGGTTAACTAATTCCGGGAAATCAAGAAATACTACATCATGGATAGTAATATAAATAGGAATATTAATACCTCCCGGGACATTAAAATTAGGTGAGTAAAATAAATCACATTTGTTAATTTCTTCTGTAGGAAAATTTACCAATTCTTTAAGGGAAAAAATAGGTATATTGCATTCAATTATATGACAATTTTCATTTAATGGGAGAGTAATTAGTTCGTTTTCTCTTCCTATTAAAATCCATTGAATATTAGGCAATTGTAACCAATAATATAATAAATTTTTAAGGTATATGCCTATGCCACTTTTATTAAGCATTCGACAATCTACCGCTATTTTATTTGGCATTTTATCAAAAGAATTCATTTGTTAAAAATTAAAGTCAATCTGTTACCAGAATTAAATTTCTTTGCTTCTTACTAATAGCTTTGAACTAAAATCGTAATTGATTTCTTATTTTACCTTTCTAATAATTTTTTAAACAATTCATTTACAGCATTATCAGAATATTTTTTTAAATATAAATCTCGAGAATATTGATTAAAAAAACTTTTAGGATTAAAATGATTTATATGGTCAATAAAATCTTTCTTGGTTGAGCCACAATAACCAATTTTGGGATTATAATCATATCCTACAAATGTTTCCTTGGTTCCCATTATGTATTTCCCATACATTAAAGCTTCCGCAGTTTTAACCTTCATTCCTGAACCTGAAAATATAGGAAATAAGGCAAAATGAGCTTGCTCATAATAGTAACCAATATTTTCTACATTACTATAAATTTCTATATTGCTTAAATCTTTTACAAGATAATTTAATTTATCCAAATTTGAACCTACTAAAAGTAATCTAATATTTACAAATGGTATTATATTATTTATTAGCCATTTAATTGCTTCTATATTGGGGAAAAAATAGCTACCAACAAAAATAGCTGTTTTTTGTGCACAATTTTTATTGATAATTTTTTTAGGAATAGGAGTATAACGATCTTTAATGCTTACGGGTATAATTTCATCGTGCTTTCGCTTATAATATCGTAATATTAATTGGGCATCTCTTTCGCAAATTACAATTATTTTATCAGAATATTTACAAATCAATTTTTCACTTAAATATGAAATAATTATTCTATGAAAGAGAAAAATATTCTTGTTAACTTTAAGAGCGTCTTTTGCAAGAGATAATTCTACATTATGGAAATAAGTTATCACTTCAATTAAAGGGAATTTTTTTTTCAATTGATAAGCAAAAAAACCTAAGGATGAGGTATCAAAAAAAATGCAATCAATTTGATTTTTTATAATGATCCCGATTATTACTCTCTTTTGTGACTTATTTAATCCATTAAAATTTAAATTAATTACTTCATTGAATAAAGTTTTTAATTTGAAAAAAATTGAATCTTGCTGGTTTCTTTTTATTGAATATTTAATAACATTTTTTTCCCCCGCAATAGTAAGTAATGAATTATAATTCCTATTTGAAACAAGTTCGCCACCACCTAATATATCTTTTGATGTAGTTACAAATAATATTCTCATTTTAGCAAACTTTTATAGTTCTTATTAAAAATTTCAAGTTGTTCGGTATAAGAATTCCTATTCGAAAGAAGAGAAGATTGATAATTATAGAAAATATTATTTGTCATTATATTAATTTTTAAAATTATCAATAAACAATAAAACAAATAAAAAATAGGTTTTGAACCTTTATCCATTTTTTGAAGAATAATTGGAATCAATATCCAATATGAATATACAAAATTTATTGCGACACGACTTAAAATGATTGAAACCTCTGAACAAAAAAGATAAAGACATATGTATATTAAAAAACTATTAATAAATAAAATATTTGTTTGAATTTGTACTAACTTATTGTAATATAATAATATAAATAAAGACATTATCGTACGTTCAAAAAAACCCAGTGTAAAACCATATGGTCTTGAATAGATTTTAATGTCTAAATAGTGATTTATTTTTGTTGAAATAGTATCGGGGAAGAGAGAAGATACTGCTCTAATAATTGGTTTTAGATATTCTATTTGAAATATAAAAATTAAATTCCCGATTACCAAAATAATTAAAAAAGCTTTTAATGAAATGGGTTTATGCAAAAAAAAGTATAAAGGAGCGTAAAAAATCGCACTCCAATGAAACAAAAATGCAAGAATTATTAAAGCAAAATAAGGAAGTGGTTTTCTTTCTTCAATATATTGTATAGCTATTAAAAATATTAGTAACGCTTTCACATTCCTTAACAAATCTACTTCAAGAAACAATCCATTAAAAGCTAGAAATAAAGCATACCCAAATGCATGGTATTTTTGATCTAAATAACGATTAAAAATAGCATTCAATAGGATGATATTTATTAAGGTATTGATGAGAATAAAAGAATCATAACTCTTAAATAAATACTTTATTAATGCAGCAAAAAAAATAAAACCATAATCAGAAATATTATTTTGATTTTGAAGTAAATTTTCTCCAATTTTAATATTTTTATAAAAAGGATAATAATTATACCAATCCCACCCAATAAAACCTCGAAATCCAAAAAATAATATATAAGTAAGTATAACGATATAGTTCAAATATCTTCGTGTTTTTTGGTCTAATTGCACACCTAACTGAAAAGTAGCAATTAACAAAAAAAAACAAATTAATAAAATATATGGAATGGAATAAGGCATTTTTAAAATAAAAATTTTCAAGAACGTTTAAATCATTTATAACTTATAAGGAACTTAATATATTTTAACCTGTCTTTAAAGCTATATGATGTGTCGAAAATCCAAATAAGTTGAATAAGTGTATAGACTATATGATACATATTATATATAAAACTGTTGAAATTTTTTTTGTAATAATAAAAATGACTTGTGTCATAGTAAATTTTTTTTGTGATAGATTGTTTTGCACTGTTGCTTCTAAAAGAAGCTCCTTCCAAATGTTGTATCAAAGGTCCATTAATAATTACACTAATAAATCCTTTTTTTTTCATTCTATATTGAAGATCGGACTCTTCATAATACATAAAAAAATTATTATCAAAACCACCTAATTCAACAAATAATTCTTTTGCCATAAATAAGTCTGCACCCGTAACATATCCTACTTCAAAAAAATTATTATCATTAAAAAAATAATTATTCTCTTTTTTTCTTAATGAATTTTTTAGCCATGTTTTAAACCTAAAATATCTTTCTTTTCCTATCATTATATTAATAATGTTAGACTTTAAATCTGATATAATATCTTTATATATTTGAGGTAAATGTCTGAACGAATGTATAATATGATAATTCTTATTTACTAATAACGAACCAATGGCACCAATTTTTAAATTGGGTAAATGATTCTCCATAAAATCAAAGAAAACTTTAATTGCGTTATTTAAAAGGATAGTATCACTGTTAAGGAAAAAAAGATATTTCCCTTTTGCAATTTTTACTCCTTCATTATTAGCTTTACCAAAACCTACATTTTTAGGTAATTTTATTAACCGAACTTCTGGAAAATTGTTCAAAATCATTTGATCTGAATTATCATTCGAATTATTGTCAACTACAATAATCTCAAAATCAATATGATTTGTATTTTTATATATTGATTTTATACAATTAAATAATAAATCCTTGGTATTATAATTTACAATAATTATTGACACATCCATTTATGGTAGCTATTTTCTTGAAAAAGATTTATCTTGTATTTTGAAAAAAATTAAAAATAAAATTCAAATTAGTTGCTTTTGAAGACTAAATTTAAATAGAGCAAAAAAACATATAAGAATATAAGAAGCTGAATTCAAGTCACAAATGCAACTTTTTGGTTAGACAAATTTCGTAATAAAAATTCATTTGGTGTTAAGAAATTTAATTTTTTTCTTGGTCTGTTGTTCAAAATATCTTCTACCCGCTTTATATCCTGATCAGAAAGATTTTCAAAAGAAGTTTTT
>Ga0209204_1000508_pt1 | contig 41978 bp, 49 predicted proteins | sample AD_JPNMR2_MetaG_FD_184425 | JGI IMG/M metagenome (GOLD analysis project Ga0209204, IMG submission 184425) | Active sludge microbial communities of municipal wastewater-treating anaerobic digesters from Japan - AD_JPNMR2_MetaG (SPAdes) (version 2) | ecosystem: Engineered > Bioreactor > Anaerobic...
TTGGGACGGAAATTGTTTCTGGTACCAAATATAGAGCATTATTAGGATTAGGTGGAGAAGATACCCAAAATCCATCTATTATGTCTCTTTTAATGTTGACTTCTGAAACTGACGTGTTATATCATTCATTTGAAGACGAGTCTAATATAGATGAATTTAGTATAGTGAACGATTTCGCCAACCATAGATATACTATTTCATCTACAAAAGAGCTTAATGTGTCTTCTGACAATGTTTTAAAACTATCAGCTACCAATGGGACTCAGATATCTGGGGCACTTAAAATAGTCGATGGGAATCAAGCATCTGGCAAAGTCTTAACGTCTGATGCCTCTGGAAATGCTACTTGGCAAACACTACCAGCTGGTGAAAAGTTAACAAGGGAAAGATTCACTGCTGATGGCGATTCGGCATCCTTCCAATTATCTGGTACTCCTATATCTAATAGAGAAATATTAGTTTATTTGAATGGTTTACTTGTATGGGAAGGATCTTCTGATGATTATACTTATGATTCAGGCGATAAGACGGTAACGTTTAATTTTACTCCGGCGTCTGGAAGTAAAGTACAGGTTGTATATACAGTTAGTATATAACGTATAGGGTGAAAGCTTTATAAGCTTGCGGGGACAGAATATTCTGTCCCCGCCATAAGCCCAAGGGAGAAATAGATGGGAAGAACTCAAATTAATTCGGATTTAATCAAAAATGGTGATATCCAAACAGATGATTTGTCTAATAATTCAGTTACTGTAGAGAAAATAAATATTAATGGCAACTTAAGTTTAAATGGCAATCAATTGAAGAATATAGGGAATCTATCTGAACAATATGATGGAGTAAATAAATCTTACGTTGATAGCAAATTTTTTGATTTAAAAGACTCTACCTATAGGAATGTTAATGGCATTTGGATAAATGGTTTAAATGCTGGAGAAACACTTGTTAATTATGAATTAGTTTATTTTGATTATAATACTAATACTTGGAAGAAAGCTGATTATAGTAATATAAATACTATAGCGATAGGTATTAGCCCTAACTATGTTACATCGGGTAATCAAGCGATTATTTTAACTTATGGGTTAATACAGATTAACATAAGCTATCCTCCGTTTACTGGGATGAGTCCTGGAGATTTATTATATTTATCTAGTAATGGAGCATTCACGAATACCACCCCAAGTACTACTGGAAAGCAAGTACAAATTATAGGTAAAATATTGAGCTCAAAGATGGTATTATTTAATCCATCGTTAGTAACTGCTGAGGTGGCTTAATGGGGATAAGTAAAATCTTTAATAAGGATATAAATTCTTTGTCTAAGATAATGAATATAAGTAAGAATAGTTTAAGCAAATTATATGGGATTACTTTATCAGAACAAATATTAGAATTTGCTTTTACTAATTCGACTTGGTATCCGCCTCAATATATTTATTGGGATAGTTTAAATTCTGTATTGTGGGCTTCACAAGGGTTTTCTACTTCTGCGACTATGTTAAAAATAAATCCTAATACTATGACTTTAATATCAAGTGGAACATTTGATACTGGAACTTCAAGTTGGGGTATAACCAATAAGAGTATAAGAAATAATGGATATATTTATTTTGGAGTCCCTGGAAATTCGTGTGGAAGATTTAATGTTAATACATTAGTAAGTCAAGAAACAAGTTGGTTTAATACTCCTAACGGAACCTTGAATTTAGGCTCAGATTGGTGGGTTGCAGCTAGTAGTTTATTTAGAATAAATCCTGATACATTGGCTAATAAAAATACTTATGAGATAGATGTTTATGGAGGTGGTATTTTAACTGACGGTGCTTATATTTATATGATAAGGTCTAGTGGAAGATACGAATGTTATAAAATAAGTCCGTCGAATGGCAGTATAGTAGCAACTTATACTATGCCGTCAACAATAGTTGAGAGTGTTCAAGGAAGTTGTTTTACTCTTGATAGCAATGGATTTTTATGGTTGGTGTTCAATAATGGAACTATATCAAAAGTTAATACAAGTAATATGTCTCAGGTTAATAATTATAGCGTGTCTGGATGTAAAGGGATAAATATAGTCGGGAATTATGCTTATATAGTGGCTGGAACTAAAGTTTTAAAGTATACAATATCTCCAAATTTTTCATATGTATCAGAGTGGAATTATGGAGTTAATTTAGTTTCTATTCAAAATAATGGACAATATATTTTCGTCGTATCAGATGATGGGACTAATAAAAAGATAATTAGAAAAAATATGTTTTAGGAGGTCTAATGAAAATAAAGGTTAAGGCAAATGGAAGAATAGAAACAGTAGTTAGGGATAATAATATAGAACTAGGAAATGGGATAATAATAGAAGATAATGAAGATGTTATATTAAACCCAGATAAATATTTATACTTAAATGGCAATTTGATTTTAAGACCTTATGTTGTTATTGAAACGGATAAAGTTGATACTAACGGCAATGGAATACCTGATTCGGATTTAGAACATAATTTAACTATAAAATTTTATAATTCAGACGGTAGTATAGACGAAAGTATAAATGGTAATTATATTTTGAGAATTTTCTATGGTCAGAATTCATTTAATGATTATAATATAAATATAATTAACGGAATAGGTTCTTATAATTTAACTAAAAATTTTATTGGGATTGCGTATGTTTGTGTTGTTAATTTTGATGGATATATCAACAGTTTAGTAATTGAATTTATATAAGGAGACAAAAATGAGACTAAAGAAGGAATTTAAAGATTTCGATAATAGAGAAATAGAAATAAAGCCTGCCCAAGAAGGGTTTATAGTTAGATATGTAGGCGATGTGGAAACTGTCGAAGGAATAGAACATTTAAACAAATATACGGTATTTAAAAATAATATTAATGATATAAAAGATTTATTATATGAAATAATAGAATATCTCGAAATAAGCAATGATCATATAGTAGAAATAAAAATCGATGAAGAGGTATATGATAATGATAATAAAGTACGAAATAGAACAAAAAAATGATTCGGTATTATTACGTAGGATAGAGGATGATAAAATGATAGATGAAATAGAACTCCCAGTTTCTTGCTTTAATTTAATAAAATCATTATTTTTTGATACATATACCGAAATAGTATTATTAAAAAGAAAAGATGAGACCAATAGATAATATTAAAGATTTAAGGTTTTATGAAGATATTAATGGATATAGACTTGAATATATTACTAGTTTCTCTAAAAAATATATTTTTTATTTTAGCACTTTAGATGAAGCAATATCTTCTTTAAAGGAGTTAATAAATGAAAACGATTATTCAAAAACTCAATTCCTTAATTAGTCATCATTTTAAGGATTTAAAAAGTATTAGGATATCTATGATTTGGATATACACTATAACGTATATATTTTTAATAATTTATTCTACCTTAAAATATGAATCTGTAGCTTCTACGGCTATAACTTCTACCGCTACCTTAGTAGGTATAATATTTTCTGGATATATATTTTCTAAAACTTTTAAAAAGGACCAAGCAAATGAACAGAATACTGACAATAGTAATATTAATTAATATTGCAATATCTTTAGTTTTGTATAATTTATATAATAAACAAAGAGATATTATAGATACTTATGAATTTGGATCCAAGTTATTGGAGAAAGGGATAAATAAAAAGATAAAGATAAAAGGGAATAAGGTTACCGTATTGTATAAAGATAAAGAGATAGTTAAAGAAAAAATAGTATATGTCCCAAAAGAGGGAACTATTACAATAATAGAAAAAGATAATGGATCTGTGGAGACGCAAATTAAAAATAAGGGGTTTACTTTAAGATATGGGTTTGGAATAGGATTCCAAGATAAACTTTATCCACAATTAGATTTAAAATTTTATTATTTTAATCAATATAGCCTAAATACTTTTATTTATCAGAAAGGTGCGGGGATATCTATATCTAGACACTTAGATGATTGGATTGGGGAAAATTTTTCTAATTCTGAGTTATTTTTGGGATATAATATTATAAACAAAAAATTTATGGTTGGCATTCGAAGCAATTTTTAAGGAGGCGGAATGCGAATAATTGATAAGCATATAACATTAAAAACTAATTCTGGTCTTAAAGAATATTCTATAGTTCCTATTGGAGATATTCATTTAAATAGTATATCATTCGATTATTCTGCTTGGGAAAATTTTTTGGAAAGAATAAAAGAAATTCCGAATCCTCTTTTTATACTTTTGGGAGACATAACTGATGAAGACCGCCCTTCTACTAGAGATAGAAGAAAAATGATGTTTTTGGATAGGACTGATTCTTATAAACAATCTGATAAAAAATATATAACAGATTTTATAAAAGAGACGGCTCCTTGGTTATCTTTTTTAAATGAAGAAAATTGTCTTGGTATAATGGATGGAGATCATTATAGGATGTTTAGTAATGGCAAAACTTCCACAGAATTGTTGTGTAAATTTCTCAATGTCCCATATCTTGGGAGTGGTCAAGCTATTATAAGAGTTGTTTTTAAAATCCCGAATTCTAATTCTTCTAGAGTTTTTAATATACATGCGAGACATGGACGTGGATTTAATTTGACTACCGGGGCTAAAATAAATGCAAACAAAAGATTTTTGGATGCTTGGGAGGGGATAGATTTATTCGTGAAAGGACATTCTCATTCTTCGTGGGAAGATGAAGTGGTTAGAAATATATTTACAAAAGATGGTTTTTTGTATGAAAAGAAGATTGGAACTATCAATTGTGGGAGTTTTAAAAAAACATTTATAAATGATTCTGATAAAGAGGAATTCCTCAAAAAAATTGAATCAAGAATAAGCTCAATAAGAGATAATAATGAAAAGATGAAAGAATTATTAAAATTTGCTGGCATAGAAGAACAAGAGGCTGATTATGCTGAACTTAGGGAATATCCTCCAGTAAATAAATCTTTAATATATATGAAATTAAGATTTGTAAAAACAAGAAAAATAAAAGGATATCCAGATGTTCATATAAATAGGGATATCGTAAAATTGGATTTATAATGGCAAATTATTTTAATTATATCCAACCAGACCAATATTTACAATTAAATAATGGAGATGTATTGGCTGGGGATATAATTGTTGATAAATTAATAGTTCCATCTAATTGTACAGTTATTGTTAGACCTTATTGGGAAATAATAAATAATGCTGGAGTATTTCATAATACCACAAATGATCCTGGTGGGTATGTAAATATAAAAGCTAATGAAATAATTATAGATGGTACTATAGATGCTTCTGGTTCAGGATATCCTGGTGGCGGAGGAGGAGAGGGGGGATGTGGAGCTGATGATAGGGAAAATAAATCGCCTAATCATAATGGATCTGGAGTAGGTATAGGTGGTCAAAATGGAACTTATTCTAATTTTGATGTTGTTAGAGGGTCTTTTGAGTCTGCTGCTGGAGGTAATGGTGGGAAAGGGATGTCTAAGAATGGTTTTGATATAAATGGCGGGATGGGAGGGGCGAGAACTTCAAAATATGGGCAAGGTAAAGCCGGAGGCAATGGGGATGATGGTATAGGATATATTAATGATGAATTAAATATAAATTGTTATATGGGATCTGGTGGCGGTGGGGGAGGGGGAGCTTCTGGTGGCGGAGGGAATCAGGCAGATCATAAATGTGGCGGTGGCGGTGGAGGCGGAGGTGGTGGAGGCAATGGTGGCGGTATAATTAGAATTTTTGCTTTCAAAAAATTTTTATTAAGTTTAAGCGGGAAAATAGTATCTAATGGTGGTAGTGGATATGATGGTGAAAATGGATACCATGGTGGTGTTATAAGTAGCAATACTTCTATGCCTGGTTATTCTGGTAGGATAATATTAAATTGTTATGGTACTAATAAGAATTTTTTTGAGACAGCTTTCCGTAATACTCAAATAAAATATTTTAATTGGGATAATAAGATATATCCATATGAAAGTATGGGACCTGGAGGAAGGGGAGGCTATGCTGGGAATAGCAATAAAAATGGAGTTGGTGGTTCTTATGGATTAATGGAGAATTATGAAGTATATAATCCTGGATTATCTGGGGCTGGAGGTGTGGGTGGTATGGGTGGTGGAGGGGCAGGAGGGGCTATAATATTATGTTTAGGTTTAGATTATAATTTAAATGAGAATAAATTTAAAGGATCTTGGAGAGGGCATAAGATAATCAAAAGATTTATTGTTAATGGCAGTTTATCTTGTTTAGGTAAAAAAAATGATACTTCGAATAAAACTAAATATCTTACTAATATAAATGGTGGAACTATTAAGGTTTTTTATATAAATGAAAATAGGGATTTTAATTATTCCAAGTCTAATTGTAAATTATTCATAGAAAAGGAGTTTAATAATATAGTTTTAATTTAAAAAAAATATAGTTTATATGATATATAATTCTTCACTTTATAACGATTCCTTGTATAATGGCTTATCTGATAATCAACAAAATGTATTTGTAGAAAGGATCTCTTGTAAATGTTATCAGAATAATGAAGATAATATTATTATATATTGGAAGCATGTTCCTTTTAATGAGTTATTGTTTTCCTCAGATTATTTCATAGAGACAGACATAAATCCTCAATTTAATTCTCAATATTATCAAATTAATAAGTTTTCTGAATTTACTGATAAGATTATAAATGAAGGTAATATTGGTGTTATTTTATATCCCAATAATAACAAAACTTTTGAATATGCATTAAATACAAATAAAGAAATATACATAAGAATTTCTATTGACAACATCTCTTTATCAATAGAGCCACATGTCATAAGATATAAAGTTATTCCAAATAAGATGTTTTATTATATCAATATTATTAAAAAATTTTTGCCAGAAAATATTCTTAAACCTTTCAAAATATTAACTAGTCAGTTAGGATATAAATATTACGATGTAAATTCCAATTTATCTATGATTATTTTTTATATTTTAAATGAAATCGACAAGACAAATGCTTATTTAGAATCTTTTAATAATAATATATTAAATTCAAGTGATTATCAAATAAATGATTTGGCTACGATATATGGCATAGAAAAAACAAATAATATAGGAATTTTAGATTTTAGAGATATTATAATAGGATATTCTGTTTCTTCTAGATTCTCTATTTCGTTTAAAAGTATAAATTCTTTTGTTTATAGTATTTATACTAATTATCCGATGTATAAGAAAATATACAATTCCGAATTATATACTGTAAATAATGCACAACAAACAGAATTGTATTTTGTTGATAATGATTCTGATTTATATTTGATAAATGGATATATGTTTTTTGATGGTATAAAGATAATTATTAGAAGAAAAAATAAACTAAGTTTTTATGATAATTTTTGTAGGGACATAATAAATAAGTTTATCCCTTCTAATATTTATTATGAATTAGAATTCGTGGAGGTTTAATGAAAAGATTAACGTTTGAAAATGGCCAACCCGTATTTATTGCAGATGACTTTAATTATCTTGTTGATTCTATATGCTCTTCTATAAAAGAAAGATTTGCCGATTTGATATCGCCAGGGATTGTCCCGAATTCTAATTTATTAAATCCAAACTCTTCTCCATTTAACATGAGTTTCGTTTATTCTAGCAACCCATTGAAAATAGACATTACAATAGAACCTGGTATAGTTTATTTTGATAATTCAAACCCTTCTATATTTGAGGAAAGTATTCCTCAAGATAATATTTATTGGGAAAGAGGTGTGCTGTCATCTCCATATGTTTTAAGTATTGTACATAATACCCAATTAGATACCGATTATTATATTTATTGTATATATGATAAAGATGCATATGATGAGAATTATTCTTTACCTAATAAGGTTAACCCTAATCTAACCATATTCCCAAGGAGAATAGATAAAATATCATTTGCCTATACTAGCAATATATCACAGATACCTTATGGAGCTATTCAATTGGGTATATTATCTATTACGTATTCTAGTAACTATAATATATCTTTATCGCAAACCAATAAAAAATATATTAAATTTAGGAACTTTGATATTGAGTCTCAAATAAAATCAATATTTTCTAAGTTTTTTAGAAATGGGATATATTCTAACCAATTAAAAATATCTAATACAAACAATGTTATTAAATTTATTAAACCATCTGGTAACGAGTTTTTTATAATTAATGGGGTCATTGGTAATGAAGTAAATTATCCAGTATCTATAGAGTCTGGTAGTGAGGTATACAATTACAATGTCGGAACATTATCGGATGGTAATTATTCTTTCTATATAAAATATGAATCAATAACTAACTCTTTTGTTTTTACTACTATTTACGATCCTAATAATTCTAATTTATTCTTAAAATTATGTGATTTTACTATGTCAGGCAATATTATAACAAGCTTTATTCCTGATACGAGTATCTTGGGTGTTATAGATAATGATTTGATAAAAAATTACATTATAAATGGGCAAGATAAAATTTTAGATTCGTCTATTAATATATCCAAAATAAAAATCCCCCAACCTTCTGAGACATCAGAAAAGCAAAAATTATCAATACTAATATCTAGTGCTAACCCGAATTCTATCTCAGGGAATATTATATCAGATATATCTATTGATGGTAGCAAGATAATAGATAATAGCTTAAATGGGGATAAGGTTATTGTATCTTCTTTGGATAGGCAAAAAATCAAGCAAATGTTTTTAACAAAGAAATCTTTGTGGGTTGAAGGTGATATAGCTTCAAATCAGATTATAGGGAAAATATTTATAGAAAGTAATTTTATTTTACATGGTTTTTATTTCCTAACCGAGACGGTTGGATCATCTGCCAATTTTACTATTAGTTTCTATAAATCTATAAATATGACACAAAATGACCTTTTATTTTCAATATCAGGAACTCCTCAAGCTGGGAATAATTTCTTTTTATATATGAAAAGGGATTATAATGGGGATGGGTATATCCCTAATATAACCAGTTATTTTACTGATTATACCTCTGTTAAAAATCTTTCAAGCGGAACTGTGTTATATATTAAAACTGGAACTATTCAAAATATAACAGATTGTTTTTTTGAATTCTATTTAACCCCAAATTATGGTCTTGACCAGACATATGATGGGGATAATTGGATGTAATATTTAAAAAAAACATAGTATTATTAAGGAGATATTTATGGTAATAATAGAAAACGGAGAAATTAAAAAAGATAATGGGTTAGTACAGATGCCAATAGACGTGTCTGGAAGACCGGCTTCTTTTATATCTGGGTTCGATAATTCTGAAAATATACAATTAGCAAAGGTTACTTCCGATGGTAAACTAATGGTGGATGCTAATATAAGCGTGGCACCAGAGGTTGAAATAAAAAATGATTCTGGTAATCCTGTCCCAATATCTGCATTATCTTTGCCTCTTCCAGATGGAGCTGCTACTGCAACTAAACAAGATACATCTAATAATTTATTGACTGGGATAAAAACTCAGACAGACAAGTTTTCTTTTACTGGTGATAGATTAAAGGTTGATGCTGATATAACGATGGCTCCAGAAGTAGAAATAAAAAACGATTCTGGCAATCCAATTCCTGTTGCAGCAGTCACGTTGCCGCTCCCAACTGGCGCTGCAACAGCATTAAAACAGGATACTGCTAATACTTTATTGACTTCAATAAATGATAATACTAGCAAATTTGTTTTTAATGAAACAAGAGTTCTAACTGAAACCATCGTTACAAATTCGGTTGAAGTGGAAGTTAAAAACGATGTGGGGAATCCGATATCGTCCTCTGTTATAAGTTCTGTCCTCCCAACCGGGGCAGCTACTTCAGCTAATCAGGATACTGCCAACAATTTATTAAATAGTATAAAAACGCAAACAGATAAACTTTCTTTTAATACAGACAAATTGAAGGTTGAAGCTAGTGTAATTTCAATTCCTGAAGTTGAAATAAAAAATGATTCTGGTAGCCCTATCCCAATTTCTGGGAGCGTATCTGCTTCTCAAAGTGGACAATGGGATATCACTAATATTACGGGGACTGTATCGTTGCCAACTGGGGCTGCTACAGAAAATACTCTTTCTAATATAAATACAAAAATAGGCGAGGTTCAAACTAATCCAACTCCAAATACTATACTTGATAGAATAAAATCTATTTATACAGCTTTATATGACATTTTTAATGGTTTAAAAATATTAGGATGGGTTAAAAAGAGACCCGATTTTACACGATACAGTACCGGAGTTAGCGGCTTTGATGTGTTAGTATATGGCCCTTATAATTTAGCTAATGGTGCTTCAAGGACAGTTAATATTACAATCCCTAATGGTGAAAAATGGCATATAGAATCTATTGAAGGTCGCAGAAGAATAATAGGTGATGCTGGTAAATTAGCGTCAATATTTAATTTTGTATGGGACCCGACAGGTGAACATAAATCTATCCAAGTAATATATGCTAGTGGTACTGCTAGTTCTCCAGTTAATGTTAAATTTGCTGTTGTTGGAGATGGCTCAAAAATTTTAAGGTGTGTTATAACTAATGGTGACGCAGGAGCTTCTGACCATTATTTTAATATATTAGTTTATAGGGAGGTATTATAATGGGAATTGAAGTAACTTGGGAAAAGTTAATAGAATTATCAAATTTAAAGAAAATTAGATTACAATATAATGAATTTGATGATAAATATTGTGTTTTTGCCGTTGATTTTAATACTATTTATAAAACTTGTATATTTAAAAATCCACAGGATATAATAGGTATTAATATCGAATTAGAACAACAAAGATTGCAAGATTTCGAACAAAATTATAAAGATAAAGCTAATAGACCATTATTATTAAGTCCTATAGAAGCAGACTCTTTATTTTATTGTGCTTTAGTAGAGGTCCCAGAAGGACAACAAAGTGCGTATTATGAATGGGATTTCGAGGAAGATGTTGAATTAAGAAAGGTTAGGCCTAGGCCTAAACAATCTCAATTTGGAGATTCTTGCCATTTAGAAGTGTGGACTAAGCCAGGAGTTTTGGGGCCAGATTCTATCAAAGTAAGAGAGTTTGGGCGTACATATTTAGAAGGTGGGGATGGGTGGTTTGGGATGTGGTATGAAGGAGTCGGTACTGGGAAAATCCCTGGATATTGCACATTAAGAATAGTTTATGAAAAAGGCCAAGATTTAGGATATAGAAGATTTTATATAGATATTGAAGTGGTAAAATAATGGAAATAAAAATTAATATATATAAAGATCCTATGCATGAAAAAGAGTTTATTTCTATTATTTGCAAAGAACATAATTTTAAATATATTTCTTTATTAAATCAAGAAAATATGTCTAAAGGTTTTGAGGAATTAAAAAATCTAATAAAAGAGAAAAGTGACATACAATGAGGTTCTTAAAATTAAATAGAATAAAACGGATTAATGCGTCTACCATAGGGGAGCTGTATTTGACCGACAGCTCTCCTTTATTCCTTTGCCATACATTAGAAGATGTTGTAAGAAAGCCTGGAGTTAAAATAGATGGAGAAACCGCTATCCCTGAGGGAGAGTATGCGGTTATAATAGATTATTCTTCTAGATTTAAAACAAATATGCCTCACATACTTAAGACAAATCTAAAAGAATTAGATACTTTTAAGGGAGTAAGAATACATCCAGGTAATTATAGCAAGGATACTGATGGATGTATATTGGTTGGAGAATGGGACGGCAAAAGCGATTTTATAATAAAAAGTAGAGATACATATAAAAAGGTTTTCCCTATTTTCGATAATATAATAAAAGAACAAAACTTTATTAAATTGTTTATAAAAAATGGGGAAGGAGTAATGATATGAAAATAGAACTCGATACTAAATTGCTTATGCCTGGGGATTGCATATTGGTTTCTGGGAAGGGTTTTATTTCTAGAGGGATTAAATGGTTTACAAATAGTAAATATAGTCACGTAGCTTTATATGTTGGCGGTGGGGAAGGATATGTGATAGAAGCTACTGCGGCTGGGGTAGAAAAAAACAAATTTTCGTCATTACTCAAAGGAGCAGATGGGATATGCATAAGAAGGTACCCTGGATTGACCATTGAACAAGTTGAGCTTATAAAACAGAAAGCTTACGGCCTTTTATATGAAAACTATGATTTTTTGCAATTTTTAAGTATGGTTCCATATTTCTTATTAAGAAAAATAGGGATAACCTGGAATGCTTTGCTTTTTAATAGAAGAACTAAAATGATATGTTCTGAGCTTTTCGGAGTGTGTTATTATGCTGCTGGAATTCTTTTTAAAAGCAGTATGAAAAAACTTAAATCCTTGACCCCTGAAGATTTATATTCTGATAAAAAACTAATAACAGTAATAGAAAAATGAATATATGGAACAATATATTGATAAGGAAAATGAGTTATCTAAGTTAGCTAATCAATGGAAAAAAGATAGAAAATGGGAAAATATATCGATAGAAGAACTCCCTGATAAAGAATATGTTGTATCTTTAAAAATAGATGGGGAGTTAACAGCTTTTGAATATAAAAATGGGGATATTACATATTCTTCCAGACATGGTAAAATAAGGAAAAATTTACCATTTGATAAAGAATTAATTGAGTCATTTAGGAAATACAAAAAAGTTATTGGCTTTGGGGAATTATATGCTGTTGATAAGAATGGATCTATACTCCCTTACACCCAAAGCATGAGTATATTGAGAAAACCTAATGAAGAAAATATAAATCAAATCAGATTCAAAATATTTGATATATATCAAATAAATGATAAGAAAATTGAAATGCCATATCTTAAAAGAGTTTCTTTGATAAAAAAAATTTTAAATAAAAAATTTGCTATTAATGCTATAAAATCAAGCAAAAATAAAATATCGGAAATATTTGATAAATATGTTAAATCTGGAAAATATGAGGGCTTGGTTATTTGGGATGACCAAAAGACGTATAAAATAAAAGAGTTTATTAATCTAGATGCTGTTGTGATATTTGTAGAAAAGTCCGATAAGCATCCAGATAGAATGGGAGCGCTTGGGCTTGCCTTGCTTGATAATAATAAATTTTATTATATAGGGAATGTTGGAACAGGGTTTACTGAAGACCAGAGGATTAAATGGTTGAGATATGCGTTAAAAAATAAAATAAAAGAAGATAATGGTAAAATATTTATAAGCCCTAAAATAATAGTAGAAGTTAATGCAAAAACTTTGAATTTTGGGACTAATATAATATATAACAAAAAGTATGATGTTATTGGACATTCCCAATTTGGCAGTTTAAGAGAACCTAAGTTTATAAGAATTAGAAAAGACAAAACAATATCTGATGATAATATCGGATTATCCCAAATTAAAAATTTCGTCAAAAGATCATTGTTTGATTATAAAAAAATATCTAATATTAATAATAATTGGTTTATGTGTAATACTTTTAAAAAAATAGCTATTTCTTTGAATCAAATAGACATAGAAATTCCTCAAGATTTGAGTCAAGGGCATAAAATAGAAAAAATATTTAATATTGTATATATGGACCCTACATCTAAATTAGATAATCAAAAATTAGAATTTAAAAATTTAGAAGAATTTATAAATAAGTTTTTAATGGAATATAAAGGCAATAAATATCTAAATATTAAAAAAATGAAAATGATCACTGGAGATTATTTAGGGGTTATTAATAAATTTTACGAGAATCTTATCGAATATGGCGCAATAAATATTAGAAATTCTATAATTAATTTAACTAGGAAAACAGAAAATAAGCCAAAATTAATTAATGTAAAATCTTTTGATGAATTAAAACAGTTGTTAGGTTTGCAACAAAATAAAGATATAAAAATAGAAAAACATTATGAAAAAATTGCTGCAAAACAAATAGGAAATATTTCATATGTTCTTTATAAAGCTTTAAGTCCTTTTGGGATTAAAAACTTGGCAAATAAAGGAGTATCTACTTGGTGCGTAAATAGTATAGAATATGCCAAAAGTTATTGGGATGCTAATGAAACAAAACAAAATGGCTTTTGGTATATATTTAGGAATGGGAAGCCATTTTTTTCAATAGGTGGGAATGATGGGATAAGCTCCATATTTAATGTATCATTGTCTTTGTATTCTATACACATTTATGAACCAGATTATCTAATATTAAAAGAATGGCAGAATATTTATAATTATCCATTAAAAGAACAGAAAGTTTTAAATGATTTAGAATTCAATGAGAAAATAAAAAAAATAATTGAAAATATCAATTTAAAAGAATTTATCCCAGATTCAGATTATGAGTTCATTTTTAATTATTCGGAATATTTTAAAGATAAGATAGACATTAATAAATTTTTAGAATATATTTTGGATATTAAAAAAAAGATTTTTTTGCAAAATTCGATTATTTTAGAGAAAAGCGACCTGCTATTAAATACAGCTAAATTTATTGTAAGAAGTCCTTTTGAAAAAAATCCGCAAATAAATAAAGATTTGTTGGAACGAATAGAAGAGATCTTGTCTTCCGATTATGAAAATTCAGTAGACTATTTAAGAACAATCGTAAAGGGATATAGTGAAAACTATAAATCATACATGCTGAAATTATTGAAGAATATATATGAAAGTATTTCCAGTAAAGATGCTAATTCTGTAGATATCGAGGAAGGAAAACTCTCTAATATTATTGATTTATTTTATGATTCTAAACATGAGATAACAAACGATGAAAGGAAATATTTTGATTTACTAATTGAAAAAGTCCCTTATGTTTTTTTATTGGCATATGATAAATTAAAAGATATAGGGATAAATTATGAGAAAGATAAATTGTTTTCTGCGGTAGTTAATAATCCTATATATTCTTTTAAGTATGCAAAAGGCTTAGGTTTTACTGATGTCTCATTTAAAATTTTAGAATCTATATCTAAAAATGATATCTTGTCCTATAGATATGCTTTACACTTAAAGGGGAAAAAGGTTCCAGTAATAATTGAAAATGGGATAGCCAAGTCTCCTCGTCTTAGTTTTTTATATGCTTATAGAGTATTGAATTTCCAAAATGTCCCTCCAATAATAATAGACTCTATTGCAAAAGATTATAATGTTTCAATTTTATATGCTATTATAAACAAAGATAATATCCCCGGTCAGATAAAAAGGAAAATAATGTTAGAATCTGGCATTGATATTGAAAAGAATAAAAATAATTTTGAAAATTTTGTTTTTAGTTGTGCTTTAGGAAGCTCGGAACGGGCTTTTGAATTTGCAAAATCTCATAAATTTAAAGACATCCCATTAGAAATAATTAAAAAGATATCGGAATCTCCTTATTATTCTTGGGGATATGCCAGGGCCATAGGGTATCAGGGAGTTCCAAAAGAAATAATAGAAGGGATATCAAAAGATAATCATTTCTCTTTTCTTTATACAACAGAAGTAGATCCCCAAAATGTTCCAGAAGTTATATTTCTTTCTGCATTAAAAGACTCTAAAGATAATAGTATGGATTTTAAAATAAAAAATGCTTTAAGATTTATTAATGAAAATAGGTTAGATTTATTAAAAGAAGTCAATATTAAAAAATCGGATATCGAACCTTATTTAGGGTCAAACCCTAATAAAGAAAATATATTAAAACATTTAGAATCGAGCAGTGAATGTTTTATAGCAAAAGAAGGCTTAAGATATAATTGGGGTTATGATATTGATGAAAAAGTTTACGGCGATAATCGTGAAGCGCATGATAAGAATAGTTTTTTATTTAAAAAGGCTGCATTTGAAACTAATTCACTCCAATTAAGAATAGAAGGACAACTAAAAGATGATATAATAAGTTTTGCTAAAAGGAATTTTTTGCAAAAGTATTTATATTATAATACTAATTTATATATACTTGGAAGAGTATATAACCCTCATATAATATTGATGTATTTTAAAAAAGATATATTTAAAGAGATAGTAAGACATTTAAAAGAAAAAGGTGTAGAATATATAGAATTTACATTAGGGAATATAAAAAAGTTTTCTTCAGATAAGGATGTTTTTTATATAGAAGTAAGAAGCGAGCAATTAGATAATTTAGCTAATGAACTTGCTGAAAGATTTGATGAGCAGCAGCCATTCAAATTCTTAGCACATATAACATTGGCATATGTTAAAAATGGAACACACGACTTCCTTTTAAATAATGCCCATTTCCAAGGGATCAAATATAAGACTTCAATTATAGAAGTTAGCTATTATGACAACAATAAAGGTGGAGAATATTATAATTTAAAGAATAATGATACTGGTAAGGTTGTTGATTTTTTGTATAAGCATAATATAGATGTATCTAAAATAAAACCTGGGAATGTCGGTTTTGACTTCGATTATACGCTAACAATGAACCCTAACCAGTTCAAAAAAATCATAGATCATATACATAGCAATGGACATAAGGTTTTCATAATAACTGGTAGGGGGCCATCTTTAACTAGCTATATAAATGAATTTTTAAATAAGAATAATATTAATGTAGATGGAGTATATAATTTTGAAAAAGAATTAACGGATGAGGATTTTGTTAACCCAGAAACTAAAAAACAAATTGCAAAATTTAAAAAAGATAAAATAAAAGAATTGGAGATATCTACTTTCTTTGATGATGATTTCTTTATTATATCCAACTTGCCTAATAATATAGATAAATATTTTGTCCCAGCTGGGGTTCAAAAGGTTAATAATGGGAAATTTATATACCCAGAAAAATCGCATAATAAATTCGAGCAAATTATAAATAAACTACTTTATGTAGCAAATAAATATGGTTATAAGATTTATGCTGCTGGTGGATATGTTAGGGATTTAATAATGGATAGAGATTCTAAAGATTTGGATATAATAGTTGTTAAAGATTCCGAGGGAGTTAATGCGCCGATAGAGTTTGCTAAAAAAGTTAAGGAAGAATTTGGAGGTAATATATATGAATAATTGGTTCATTAAACAAGCAGATTTAAATTATAGGAAGCCTAAAATATTAGAATTTTTAAAAGGGAAAGGTATCCCCGAAGAAAAGGCATCTGAAATGATAGATACATTTGGGAAAGCAGATCCTACAAAAGATACTACTGCTGAATATATTAACTGGATAATTAGGATGGTTTTAACAAATAAAATGAAAGAAGAGGATATAGATAAGGTTAGGGAATATCTAGAAGTATTTTCTAAACTAAAGAAATCAAACAAGTTAAAGGAATTAAAGGTTAGCAGTGATATCAATTCGTATAAAGATGTAGTAGATTTATATAAAATTGTAAAAGATTATTTAGGAGGTAAACCAGTAACAAAACAGGAATCAGAGAGAAACACTTCTTATGGGTTAAATAAAATATATGATAAAAATGGGATAAAAGTATATAAAATAACAGAGCCGGGAGTAGCTTCTTATATAGCTAAGGATACTAATTGGTGTGTTAAATCACATGATACTGCAAAGTATTATCTTTCTTTTGGGCCTTTATATTTATTAGAAACTATTGGAGAAAGATATTTAATATCTGAGGGAACTGACCAATTTAAAAATGTAGATGATGAAGAGGTTGAAGAAGATTTTTTTAATGAAATGTTGCCAGTACTAAGTGAATTAAATATAATTTTAAGGCCTAATTATTTGATTGAAAATAATTTGGATGAGAAATACTATCCAGGCCAAAGAGAAGAAATAAAAAAATATGCTGATATTAATAAGGCTTTATATGATAAAGAATATGAAAAAGCAAAAGGGATCATTGGTCAATTAAAAGATGAAAATAGAATAAAAAGTTATAAATCAATATTGCCAAATAAAATGATATACGATGGGGATATAGAAGGAGGGATAAAGCTTGCAAAAGAGTTTGGGTCTTTGGATGAACAAATGATTGTAAATGCACATAGAACCCAAGTACTAAATGATGAGCCTTTAACATATCATATAAAACCCAAAAAAAGTTTAAGACTTGCAAAAGAAGATTTGTTGTATTTGGATAAAATGATTGATTCTTATGCTGGTACAGAGATTAAAGATGGAGGATTTTTGGGATTGTTTGGTTCTAGATATCCTTCAAAAGAAGAATATTTAAAAGTTTTTGATGATTCTATAGATAATTATGTTAATACAAATTCGCGAAATGAACTAGAAGATTTTATTGAAAAACACAAAGAGATAATAACCCCTGAAATTATGGATAAAGTTGTGGATTGTTATATTAGAAAGGGATTCAATTTGTATTATTTAATCCGATATAACCCTGAATACTTTACTCCAGAAATTATGAATAAAATTGTGGATGGTTATATTAGAAAGGGATTCAATTTGGATGATTTAATCCAACATAACCCTGAATACTTTACTCCAGAAATTATGAATAAAGTTGTGGATTATTATATTAGAGAGGGATTCAATTTGAATTATTTAATCCAATATAACCCTGAATACTTTACTCCAGAAATTATGAATAAAGTTGTGGATTATTATATTAGAGAGGGATTCAATTTGGATTATTTAATCCGATATAAACCTAAATACTTTACTCCAGAAATTATGAATAAAGTTGTGGATTATTATATTAAAAAATGGTTTTCTGTTTATAATTTAATCCGATATGAACCTAAATGCTTTACCCCTGAAATTATGGATAAAGTTCTGGATTATTATATTAGAGAGGGATTCAATTTGGATGATTTAATCCAACATAAACCTGAATACTTTACTCCAGAAATTATGAATAAAGTTGTGGATTATTATATTAGAAAGGGATTCAATTTGGATGATTTAATCCAACGTAAACCTGAATACTTTACTCCAGAAATTATGAATAAAGTTGTGGATTATTATATTAGAAAGGGATTCAAATTTGATTCTTTAATCCAACATAAACCTGAATATTTTACTCCAGAAATTATGAATAAAGTTGTGGATTATTATATTAGAGAGGGAATTAAATTGGATTCTTTAATCAAATATAAACCTGAATACTTTACCCCTGAAATTATGGATAAAGTTCTGGATTATTATATTAGAGAGGGATTCAATTTGGATGATTTAATCCAACGTAAACCTGAATACTTTACTCCAGAAATTATGAATAAAGTTGTGGATTATTATATTAAAACTGGATTTCATTTTAATTATTTGATTCCCTATAAACCTGAATACTTTACTCCAGAAATTATGAATAAAGTTGTGGATTATTATATTAGAAAGGGATTTGAATTGGATTATTTAATCCGATATGAACCTAAATGCTTTACTCCAGAAATTATGAATAAAGTTGTGGATTATTATATTAGAAAGGGATTTGAATTGGATTATTTAATCCGATATAACCCTAAATGCTTTACTCCAGAAATTATGAATAAAGTTGTGGATTATTATATTAGAGAGGGATTCAAATTTGATTCTTTAATCCAACATAAACCTGAATATTTTACTCATGAAAATTTAGAAAATTTAATTCTTAAAAATATATTTAACACTAAATATTATAATGCTTTTAAAAGATTTGTAGATATAAAAAAAATAATATCCAAATTTATTAAAAATAATATCAACAATACTGATGGGATAAAAAAGGTTTTGAAATTGTATTCAATAAATAAAGACATAGCAAGAGAAATTTTAAAAGAAAATAATATATATAGTGAAGATTTTTTGGATTCTTTATATAAAGAATCACTATTGAATCCTAAATGGTTTATAGTTAAGACAGCAGAAAAAGTTTCATATATAGATTACGCTAAATTTGGAACAGTTAAGCTTATTGTAGATGATTTTGAGATAGACCTTGTCCCCCCAAGAAAAGAGGTATACCAAGACCAGGAATCAAGGAATCCCACTGTTTCTTATGGAACTCTACAAGACGATGCATTAAGAAGAGATTTCACTATAAATTCTATGTATTTAGACCTATCTTCTAATAGGATTATAGATCCGACTGGGAATGGGATAAATGACATTAAAAATAAAATAATAAGAACTACTGATGAAAATCCAGATAAAATATTTTCTGAAGATCCTTTAAGAATGCTTAGAGCTATTAGACAAGCTTATTCTTTTGGATTCTCTATACCTGATTATGTAAAAGAGTCAATTAAAAGAAATGCTTATAGACTTTCAATTTTAACTGAAGAAAGATTTAGAGATGAGTTTGTTAAAATATTGCAATTAAGAAATGCAAAACAGGCTATAAAAGATTTAAAAGAATTGGGATTATTGAATTATTTTTTACCAGAATTAGAACAGACATTCGGGGTATCGCATGATTCTCCATATCATAAAGAAACGATAGAAGAACATATTTTAGACACTGTAGAAAAATATGGAGGGAATTTGGCAGATAAACTGGTTGCTTTATTCCATGATATAGGGAAGCCTGCAGCCAAAAAACTTGCCGATGGTATCGCTCATTTTTATGATCACGAGAAAATAAGCGCGGAATTAGCGGAAAAGATAATGAGGAAATTAAAATTCCCATCTGATTTAATAAAAGAGGTGTCTAATAGGATTAGACTTCATATGAGGCCACATCAATATTCTAAAGATTGGAACGATAAAACTATAAGGAAATTTATTAAAGATATGGGGGAATATTTGGATAAAGTAATAGAATTCGCAGAAATAGATACTAAATCTAGCCAAAGTGAAAAGACAGAAGAAAATCTAAGATTATTGAATGAATTTAAAGATAGGATTAACAAACTTAAAAATGATGTTAATAAGGCAAGTCAGAAACTTTATAATGGTAATGAGTTGATGCAATTATTGAATTTAAAACCAGGGCCGGATCTTAAAAAAGTTATTGAATATTTATCAGAATTGCAATTAGAAAATCCAAATATAACAAAAGATGAAGCTTTAGTAAAATTAAAAGAATTCGTTGGAAATGGGTTTATGCCAAAAGGGGAGCGTATGAAATGGTTTAAAAAAACATCTAATATTGATATTAAAAAAATGCTTTTTAAATTTATAAAAGACAATTTTGGAAGCATAGATAAAGCTTTATTAGAATTTAATGAATATAAAGAAAATGTTAACAAAAAGGCTATTGATAACAAAAAAATAATGATGTTAATTTATTTATTATCTCTTGTTTTTGGAGTTCCTCAAAAAGATATATTGGCTATGTCCTCAGATGAAATAAGAGCTAAAATGGAATCGATAACAAAAGAAATGAACAAATTTAGCGATGAAACTGAAAAGAAGTTTACAGCTAAAGAAATAAAATCCATGAAATTTGAAGATTTTGATAAATTATCTGTAGGTGAAGCATGTTCTATTGCGCAATTTATTTTGGATACAAATTCTAGTGGATTTGAAATTAGTGATGGTAGTAAGATATATGGTGGATATAAAGAAATAAAAGAAGATTATTATGGGTCAAATATTGATTCAAATAGAAGGTATGAAGGTGATAAGGAAATAATAACATATAAAGGTATCGTGAATAAAAAAGTATTTAAATTAGAAGTTGTTCGTCAATCCGATAAAACTCTTAAAGAAATTAAATACGATAATAATAATATAGATGTAAATAATTTAACTTTTGAATCTTTTGAGGATATTTCTGAAGAAAAAATGAAGGAAATCATAGAAAAGTATGGCCCTGGAACGCATAAATTAAAAGATAAAAGTGTAATGGAAATATCTAAACCAAGACCAACTACGGAGTATTTTAAGGGAGTAGAGGTTTTGTATAATAATGGAGATAAAAGAATAATTATAGATTTTAAGATACGCCCAGGATTAGGACATAAGATAATAATAGACAAAAAAGGATCCATGAATAAGAAATCAAGCTTCCCCTCCAATCCTCTTAAAAAAGTAGGCGATACTGGTTTAACAGAAAAAGAAGTATGGGAATATTATGACAAAATGAAATATAAGATATTTCCATATCTTAAAGGACATAATGTCCTTTTAAAGATATTTACTGATGATGGGGTTATTATAAAAAGGAAGGATTCAGACGGAAAGTATCTTCAAATTAATACTATAGAAGATTATGATAGGTGGAATGGTGGAAGACAGGAATTTCATATAACGCTTAATTCTGAAGAATCAGATATTGCTTGGATAGACATAGACCCCAAAATTGATAAATCTGTAGATAAGAAAAAGATAAAAAACACCTGTAAGGAATTAATAAAAAAAATATTAAAAAATATATATAATTTGACAAAAGATGATAAATCTATATTTTCTCAATTATTAAATGTTCAGGTGTTCTATTCTGGCGGAAGAGGGTATCATATATTTTTAAAATTTAAACAAAAGATGGATATAAATAAAGTTAAAGAAACTCTCAAAAAATGCTTTGAAAATAATATTATTCCTAATTTTGATAATGTTAAAATGGGAATAACTAAACCTGGAGAGATAAGATTGGATCTTACAACTCTTCATAATTTGGGTAGCATAAGAGTTCCATATAGTTACAATCTGTCTACTGGGAAGAGATCCAAGTTATTATTTAAAAAAAATATAGTTTAATGTAAGGAGATTTATTTATGAAGAATCCTAATAAATGGCACATAGAATATTGGAAGAAAAATAAAACTAATGATGTTTTAGAACCTTTTGTCGTTGTTGATGAAGATGGGAATAAAGTTGAATCTTTTGAGGAAAAAAATGGAGCAAAGGATTATATAGAAAGAAAGAAAAAAGAATATACTGAGTATTTGGAATACTTATCAATTAAAGAAATGGAAGAAGAGAGGGAAATTGATGCTTATGATGAGAACGAGGAAATAACTACAAAATCTTCTTTTAATGTGATATCGTATATAGTTTATATTAAAAATCACAAAAATAGCGAAGGAGAATTGGCTCCTTGGGTTATCAAATCCCATGAAGATGGGCATATAATTTCAAGTCATAAAACAAGAGCAGAAGCTAAAAAACATCTTAAAAGAATGCAATATTTTAAGCACAAAAAAGCTTTAATGGGTGATTTCGGGGTAAATATAAAAGATATAAATAACTTAGATTTGCAAGCTATTAGAAAATCAATAATAGCCGAATATGATGCCGTAAATTTATATGAACAATTAGCTGAAAAAGTATCTGATGAACTAAAAGAAGTTTTTCTTGATATAGCTAATGAAGAGAAGGTTCATATAAAAGAATTTGAATATTTATTAAAAGAATTAGATCCAGAGCAGAATACCTCTGAAATAGAAGCTATTAAAGAAGTAAATACTATTAAATCTGAAGCATCAAATAGAAAGCCATTAAAAGAAAGTATTGATTATGGAGAATTTAAGTTTGATCCTAATTCTACAAAAAACGAGGGCAGGTTTAGATTAAGAGACCCGAAAGAATTCAAAAAAGATACATTTAAAAGATGGACTTCTTGGGCCGGGATAGAGGCCCCAGAAGGAGTTTCTTTTATAGTTGGAGAATTAAAAAATGGCAAAAAGGCTTTGCAGGCTATTAGGTTTAATTTAGAGATGTGGGATGAAAATAAGGCTAAAGCTCTTTGGGATGACCTAAAGGATGAACCTGGGTTCCAAAAATATTGGGAATGGCCAAAAGAAAAAGTAGCTATAAGCTTTTATTGTCCGATGTTTAAAATAGCTAATTCTTATAATGAAAAGGTTGATATCATATATATGGATGATATCCCAGAAAGCTTTGAATATAAAGATATAGGCAAATATGTTATAGTTAATATGGATAAGTTTAATACTAAAGAAGCTATATCAAAAAATGCCTCTTATATCAACCAATTCCTTGATTGGCTTAATTCTAACCTTGGGGATAGATTTATAGGGGTTATAAGTAAAATATCGTCTGTAAGCGATTTGGAGGCCCATATAAACAATATTAAAAAATATACTTTGTTTGATATAGAAAACCAGGACCTCTATACGCCAGAGGTATTAGAAAAGATAGAGGCTTCCAATAATTCTATTTTAAAGAAAGAATTAGATCATGGGGCTGTCCCTGGTAGGGTAGAATATGTGGATTTTGAGGTAAAAGACAAGAAAGATATAGAAAATTTGAAAGCTTATCTTGATACGATTGAACAAAGCGAGCCAAAGAATAAAGTAATAAATATAGAATACAGAGGTGTGGATAAGTCTATTTTAAATGATTTAAACAATATAATGAAGGATTATATTAATACTAATTATTATTCATTTAATAAAATGTATGGGCCTTCTCAGCCTACTGAAACTCCTATTAATGGAGATAAGCCCAGTACTCAAGAAATGGATGATTTTGAGGATTATAGGGATAATACTCCTAGGGAAGCTTTTGGGGAAGATTATATTACTACATTTTATCCTACAAGACAGGATTACACAAATAGCGGTAAAACGGATGTAGATAGTGTGGTAGATAAATCAACTGATTATTCTTATTATAAAGAAGAAGATAGATTCTAAATCCAATACACGAACCGAATTGATTTTTAATATATTGGAGGGATAATGATAGATTACGTTAATATCTCTGGCAATTCGGTTTTTGTAAACTTTGCCTTATGTAATATTTTTTGTAGGAATTGCTATAAAAGATATATATTTGTTAATACAGATGTAAAGAATGTATTAAATTTAATTAAAGACAAAAAAATAAAAAACGTACATTTTTGTGGTGGGGAACCATTAATAAATTCGGAGTTTATGGATTTATTAAATGATACGTATTGCTATTATGATGTATATGTAACAACTAATGGTATGGATTTGGATAAAATTAAAAGCGTAATATCTGTTTATCCAGATATAAATTGGATAATAAAAATTAAAGTTATAGATAAAAATATGCATGAAAAAATTGGGTATAGTATCTCCAAATTAAATAAAACAATAGAATATTTTAACCTTAATAACATTGATTTCAGTTGTTATTTAGATCTTGAATATTCTGTATTAATTGACGAGTTGTATGATTATGATTTTGTCTTAAATTCTTGTCAAAAGATGTATGTACGATCTAATTCGTTATGCAATATTTTGAAACAAAAGAAAATCGAAGTTATACGTTTAGATGATAATCAAGATGACATCCATCACATATATTGATTTTTTTGCATTTACCATTATTGTCGTAAAACATATGCTTTCTTATTTTTACTCTAAATTGAATAATCGTATTTAATTTAGTTGTAATTTTAAGTGTATAAAAATCCCCCTTACTTCTTCCACAAATCTCGCATTTAGCATTTTTTAATTCTTTACTGTCATCTTCCTTGGTTTCTTTTTTTAATTCTCTTAATAAATTACTTATAAATTTTGTTGGGATGTATCTATTGTTTATTTTCATTTTTATTAAAATACCTCTCAAATATTTCTTTATAATCAGTTTCGTTTATAATTTTCATTATATTTTGTGTCGCAAGTTTAAGATTCATAAAGTTGCCTTGTAGAGTTTTATCTGATCCAATAAATTTCTTTTCCCCTTTGTCTATAGCCCAATATTTTATAAATATTTTCCTTTGTTCTTCAGGCAAATGTTTGTCCGCTAATTTTATTATAAATATAAATAACTTTAATATTTTGGTATTGTATATCTTTTTTTCTTCTTCAGAATAACTATGTTCCGAATTTTTAAACAATAGATATTCTAAATAATTATCGTCGACAGCTATTATTTTTCTATGTAATTTATGGGCGCAACTCTTTATTTTCCTGTATCTCATATGACCTGGTCAAGTATTAACAAATATATATCTCTAAGTGTATAATTATAAGAGCAAAAAGGACAAAGCAAATTCCCTTCTTTATTTATAAATTTATGTTTTTTATCAAAAGCTTTAATGTTTTCTTTTTTTACTTCAGATTCCCAGTCGAAACTCATCTCTCCCCATTTTTGTTTACAGTGAGGGCAAATTAGTGTTATTTTGTTTTGCAATTTCTTTAAGTTTTTGGAATTCTTCTTTGAGGTTGATTTTTCTTTCTTTGTGCTTTTCATAATCTTCTATCCTCCTAAATAGTTTATATTTCGATAAATATTTATCAAAAACTTTTTCTATTATTAAATTGTCTAGATTATCTCCGACATCTTTTCTTATTTGGTATATTATAGCTTCCCCAAGTTTGGTAAGTTTATAGCCATCAGAATTGGAAGTTATTATTTTATATTCCTTTAATGTCTTTATGGCAGATTTTATTATTTTGATTGATATGTTTATCTTTATATCTTTTAGGAGTATTATTTTGTTTTTATTTAAAAATAAGTTTGATATATATAGTAATATAATGATATCTAACCCATCTAATGGCACTTGAATGTAGTTCCCATTTATTTTAAATTTAAATATATTTGCTACAGAAAAAGCGCATATTGGGCATGGGAATACATATCCGTTTTTTATCGCCAAATCCTTTGTTTCAAACTGTTCTATTTCGTATATTGGGAAGTCTAATTCTTTTATTTCTTTATTTTTTTTTATTATTGATAAATATTTTTTAAATATTTTACATTTTGGAGTTGTATGATAAAATCTTATGGGTCTATATATTCCATAAAATAAAACGTCATTTTCATTATTTATTTCAGAATCGATCATATCTATTTTAATTTTTTCTAAAGACATATTATATTGAACTCATCTTTAAATTCCATTTCATTTATATCTAAATGTGTTATGAAAAATACTTGTATATTTAATTGTTTGCATAAATTATGTATAAATTTTAAAGCTTTATGAGATCTTTCCTTGTCTAAATGTTTGAGGTTTTCGTCTAAAAAAATTATTCTTGATTTATTATTCCTGTCTAATATTAAATATATTATTCTAAATAAAACAGATATAAAATCTTTTATTCCCCCTCCCTCTCCCTCATTTAAAATTATTTTTTTGTTCCCGATATTTATATAAAATTCCGCAGAAACATTATTGTTTTCTTTTTTAAACTCTATCTCAAATTTGCAATCAGAATCAAATACCTCTTTTATTCCTTCTGTTATAAGATTTTCGAATTTAAAAACTACATCGGTTTGTAGATTTGAATAAAATTCTTGCATTACGTTTATCGACTTTACTATCATTTCAACATCGGATTCTTTTGATTTAATTAAATTCTTTATATCAACTATATTTCTTGATAACATATCTCTATATATTTTTTTTGCTTTTATATCTTCTTCTATCTTTGCTATTTCTTTATCAAATTGCATTTTTTAATTCCTTTATTGTTTCTATTATATTCTTAATTTCTTCTTCCATATTTACAATGGTAGTTTCTATGTTATTTATATCTATATCTTTTAAATTTTTTAATTCTTCTAGTATTTTTTCTTTTTCTTTTGCCAATTCTTTTATCTGGAATTCTAATTCTAATTTCTTTTTCTGTATTTCGTATATATCGTTTAGCACATTGTTTATATCTTTAATCATCTAACCCCTCCTCTGCAGAGGTTTGCAAATAGTATTTTATATTTTCTATTATCTTTTTGTCAATATTGTTTTCTTGTAAATAATTAATAAGTATTTCTTCTATGGTTTTAGAAGATTTCTTGATATCATATATATTGGTTACGAATATGTCCATAAAGTTTGGAGAGATTACATCTATTATTTTTTGATTTTGCTCATCAAATACATTTTTTTGATGTGGGATTTCTACAAACTTATAGGAATTATCTTTTGTATCTATTATCACCATTTGAGGTGTTCTATCTTTTTCTACTATTGATGCTCTCAATATGGCTCCTGGATTTAAGAATAATATATTATTTTCTTTTTCTATATGTCCTATATGTATATCGCCAGATAGTACCATATTATAATTACAATTATTAGATATCTTTTTAATGTTTATGCCATTGGGGATAGATAGATTGGTTATCGGTTTATGGCATATTAATATATTGTTTTTCCCTGGTATGGCATCATTAAAAATGTTGTTGCTATAACAATGCATTCCTTTTATTATAAGGTCGTTAAATTCTAGTGTGTCTAATTTCTGTATAACTTCAGATTCTAATAATACTCCAATACTAGATTTGTTTATAGAGTTTTCTTGATATCCATATATATCATGGTTACCTATTATTGTATACATTGGGATTTGAACTTTTTTTAATTCTTTTAATATTGTAATTGTTAATGAATATACCGTATCTGGCTTATCAAATATATCTCCTCCAAATATTAATATATCTGCATTGTTGTTAGAATAATCTATTATAAAATTGATTTTTCTTATTAACGAATCTAAAAATGTCTCTTTATCTAATCTGGACGATGGAGGTGAATACTTAATATGTAGATCTGTTGCAAAAGCTATTTTCATATTTTTAATTTACCTATATTATTAATAACCTTATCTCTGTTTATTGATTTTATTTCCGAATCGCATAACGGACATTTACCATTAAGTATTTCATCAAAGAGTATTGTTTTTTTATTTTTTAAGGTAGATATTGTAATATTAATTATTGATTTCTTTTCTTCTATTTCTTTGTCAATTTGTTTCAATCTATTCTTGCTTTTTAAAATTAATATGTATTTTTTAAATTTTTCTATATTAATAGATATATTATTACCTTCTATTAAATTTATATTTTTTTTAATTAAATTTATTTTTTCATTTATATTTTTTAGTTTTATTAATAAAGAATATATTTTTAATTTTTTTTCTGCTTTTTTTACATCAAATTCTATTATCCTTTTATTTTTCTTTATTTCATTTAGATTGTTATTATACTCTGATATTTTGTTCCTTATTTGTATTAACTTATTCAAAGTTTCGTTTTTGTCTTTCAGTATTAATAGCATTTTCTCTATTTTGTCTATGTTATTATATTTTTCTAATTCTTTCTCTAATTTTTTGATATTATTTTCCTCTTCAGATATTCCCGATAATATTTGTTTTTTATGCTTATTCATCAAATTTAATGTGTTATTTATTATATTTGCGCCATACAATCTTCCTAGCCATTTTGCTTTTATGCCTTTTGTTTCGTTTATTATAAATATTTTATCATCTTGATTAGAGAAATTGAGATTTATTTTTTTGCCTATATCTATTGGGGATATATCAAGGAATCTTTCTATACCGGGTATTATATCGCCAAATGATTCTAGTTTAAATTCTTCCTTATTGTCCTTTATTATTGCTTCATTTTTTCTAGTCTTATCATTTTTTATTCTTTTTATAGATAATCCGTTATCTAATACTATCTCAACTATGGTATCTTTATTTTCATCGTTAGGATAAGTTTTGTCCCATTCTCCATAAAATAAAAATCTTAATGCTCTAAATATAGCAGTTTTCCCCGTCCTTGATTTACCTATTATTACATTAAAATCTTTAATATTTAAATCAAGGACGGAGTGCTTCTGGAAGTTCTCTATATATATCCTAGATATGTTCATACATCCATATCTTCAATATTGATTTTTTCTACGCTGTTTGTTATGGATTCTTCTATCATATTCTCTTCTGTTAATCCAAATACATTGCTATTTGTTGATTTTATCTTATTTAGAATATCATCTATTTTGGTATTTTTATCTTTTAACATTTCTATTAATCCATCTATACCATGATATTTATTTCCTTCATATTCTATCCATCCGCCTTTTTTATTTGCTATTTTTGATGATATCATTATTTCGGCTATTTCTTGTAATCTATTTACTCCAGAGTAATAGTTAATCTCAAATTCGGCAGTTTTGAATGGAGCGGCCACTTTATTCTTTACAATTTTAACATTAACTCTGTGTGATACAGGTATGTTATTAACAACTTTTGTACTTTTGTTTATCTTCTTCACATGCATTCTTATAGTAGCATGATGTCTTAAAGCAAATATTGATGTCTCTTTTTCTTGTGGGCCATAGAAACCTCCGTTAATATTTGCTCTCATTTGGTTTATGGTCATTAATGTTGTATTATATTCATCACACAAAGAAACAAGTCTTGGCAATACGTTAGTTAGCAGAGATGCTCTTGCTCCTAGTTTTTGGCTTTCCTGTATTTCTTTTTTTAACATTTCAGAAGGTACAAGAGAAGGGATAGAATCTATTACTATTAGATCGGCGGCTTGTTCTTTTATTATTTTTTCTATAGTATCAAATCCTATTTCAGCTCCTTGATCTGGATTTAGCTTTAAGAATCTTAATTTATCTGTCTTAACTCCATTAATTTTCATCCACTCTAGATTTTTACTATACGACCTTTCCGCATCCCATACTACTACAGCACCTCCATTCTTTTGTACTTCCGCCATAGCCATTATAGAAAGAAGAGATTTCCCGCTTGATTCTTCTCCGAATATGTCTATAATAGAACCAGATGGGTATCCTCCTATTCCTAAAGCGAAATCAAGAGATAAGCTTCCAGATTTTATAGGTAAAGTATTTCTCTTGTAGTCTGTATCTTTCACTATAGGCAGTCCTTCTAAAGAATCCAATATTTCTAATTTAGTTATTTCTTTTTCTTTTTTCATATATTTCCTCCGCCTAATTTATTTTTTGATTCGTTTATTTTCTCCATCGCTTCTATATCTTTTAGTATCTTTTGCTTTTTTTCTAGAGAATCTAAAAGCGGGTCTATTAGCGGTTTATGTCCTTTTTTAGTAGAGAATTCTTCTTCTTTTCCAAATTTGGCTGTTACATGGAATTCATTCCCTTTTTCATCAGTTGTAAATTTAGATAAATCTGGAGATTTAAAAGTCAAGTCTATTAGCTTGTGGTCTTTCTCTATTTCTTCCTTATCTCTAAAATCAAAGTGTTCTTTACATGGGATTATTATAGTTTTAAATTCATTTGTTAAAAAATTTTTACCATGTATTATTATGCTTTTTTCTTTGATTATTGGTTGTCCATCCGCTCCTATTACTCCAGATCTCTTAACTCCCATCCTGCCTATTATAACGCATTTTATAGTATCGTTTTTTGTAGCTTTGCTTAGATATTCTGCAACGGCATCATCTGGATATTTCCCATCTATTATCCTAACTCCATTTTTTTTGGTATCGAATACTACGACGGGGAATATCCATAAGACATTAGGTCGCGACAGATATTCTTTCTTTAAGTCATCCTTTAATTTATCAAATAATTTATAAAATATATCCATTTTATTTACTCCTTTAAAGATTTATTGAATTAGTTATATCCACATTCTTATCATTATTTGTTTTATTTAATATTCCTATAGCCATCATCATATCGGATATAACCGTTAATGCCATCTTAGATTCGGTATATAAAGAATCGGCATCTATATAATTAGAATTAAGGTTTGACATTTTAACATGGAAAGGATTTCCTTCAAATATAGTTTCCGATATTATCTCTTCTGCCTTACTTTCAGCATAAGATTTCCTTATATCCGTGCTCATTTTTTCGTCTGTATTTGGGGCATATTTTAATTTATTCATTATAGAATCTTTTTGTATATTAATTTTATCTATTATTTTTTTCCAATGGTTTTTGTTTAATAAGGCATGGGATGTTATGTTAGAAATCTCTAATTTATATAGTGTTGATTTTTTTATAAATTCTTTTATGTCTATTGGATCTTGTTTTAATAGTTCAGATAGCTCAGAATTTATATCTTTGATTCTTATTCTATATTTTTCCATTTCTTCTTTTTTTATAGGAATTTCCATAATTATTGCCTCTTTTTATAAGATAATGACTTGGGGGAGAATACTCCCCCAAAATTATTTATATATCTAAATCATCTATAGATAATTTTTTTTCTATCTCGTTTATCTCTTCAATTTTTTTCTCTATAGATTTTTGCGGTATTTGTTGTTGCGGTTGGGATGTGGTTGTTTTTACTACTTTGCTTGTTCTTTCGGGGTGTTGCATTATGTTGACTATATTGGTGTATGTTTTCCCGCTTTTCTCTTGATTTTCTAATTTAAGGAAAACTTTATTACCTATATCCTCATCGGATATTTCATATTTTCCTGTTATTTCATATATAGCTTTACCTAATGCGCTACCTTTTGTTACAATAGGACTCCCATTTATTACCGGCCAGAAGTAAGTTTTAGATATTTTGTTGTTATCAAACGGCTTTTGTGTTATATTAAACCTTAGTGTGGTATAGTTTCTTCTGCCAAATTTAGTGTCCTTTTCTCCGCTTTCTCCACCTATAAACTCAGCTTCATAAGTTCCATTAGGAAGGTTAGAGAAGTTATTAATTTCATTGACTACTATTTTCATTGATTCCTCCTTAATATTTATTTTTTGTTAATAATAACAAAAGCTGGCCATCTATTCTTTTCTTACCGCCGTTATGAGTATTTAAGGTCATATTCACTAACTCAAATACTATCCTATTTAATTCCATCAAGAAGCTTTTTGATACTTGTTTGTTTTTTTCTTTTGCTAATTTTTTTATTTTTGATATGTTTATATACATAAATTTAATTATACAATATTTTTGATTAATTGTCAATTTCGTGATAATTTTTTATTATCTTTATATTTTCTTTTTTTATTTTTTCGTCTAGATATCCATCAATTATTATTAAGTCAATTTTTTCTTTATATTCTAAATGGTCATATTTTTCTATTATTTCATTTAATTCTTCATATTGAATATTTTCTATTTGAGATATAACTTTATTAATCAAATATTCTTTGCCAAATATTTTTTTTATCAAAGAAAATTCTTCTTTTATTCTTCTTATGTGAGAATTGATTCTAGTTTTGTTTTCTTGATTAACAAATAGACTGTTTTGTGTATATTTACTCATATTTTATTTTAATATTAACAATATTGGAAAATTCCTCTTTTGTTAAATCATTTATATCTTTGTCCAATGGTAATGGGAGATAATATACATCCCAGAAATCTTTTAGCATCATAGCTAGTTTTTGAGAAGCTTTATTTCCAGCAGCATTAGAATCATTATCAAATCCTATTATTATTTCTGTTGGGTTTAAAGATGTAATTAACTTTATTTGATCCGCCGATACTGATGTCCCAAATGTGGCTGTAGCATTTTTAAACCCTTTTTCCCAAGCAGACATACAATTAAAAGCTCCTTCGCAAATAAGTAATGGTTTATTTCTTTCAAGATTATCATAATTAAATATGTATTTTTTAATGTCTGTTTCGCTATTTAAATATTTAGGGATCTGATTTACATCTAATGCTCTTGCGTTAAAACCAACAAATCTCTTGTTATAAAATATAGGAATTATTATTCTGTTTGAGTATTTTGGGATTGTTGTATATCCCAATTTAAATCTTTGTATCGTATCTATTTCTAATCTATTCAATAAATAATTGGGAATGTTATTCAGTTTATATGTATAATAAAAAAAGTCATTTATTTTTTTCTCTTTTTTAGAGTTATTATTATTGTTATCTGAAAGCATTAAATCTATCAATTTAATATTATCTAAAAAATCTGCTTCTGAATATCCTAATATCTTTATTAATTTGTTAATATTACCTTTTTCTAAACAAGAAAAACATATCCATAATCCTTTTTTGGAAATCGAAAAAGATGGATTTTTATCTTCGTGAAAGGGACAAGATGCAGTATATCCATTAGAGGTTTTCTTTATTTTTTTTAGCCCCAATTTAACTAATATTTGATATACTATATCATAATCCATGGTGATCATCGTCTACGTTTGACTCCTTAAAAAATTGCTTTTCTGTTTCTGTTGATAATCTTATCTTTGTCTCTGGGAATATTTCTTTTAATTTGTTTAACATTGCTATATCATCTATTTCTTCTTTTGGCTCTTCTTTTGTCGCTAAACTCTTAGGGTCTATTTCATTTATTAGGTTTTCATATTCTGATAATAATGATGGACAATATTCATTTGATTCTGGATTTTGGTTTGTATAGTATTCGTATTTTGAGCCATCTTTGTCGTATCCAGTTGGGATATTAGATTTTTCATCAAACCCTAAGTCTTTAACTTGCATATTAGAAAAGTCAAAATTTAATAATGCTATACAAGAAGAAGAATGTCTATGTTTTACTAAATGGAGTTTAAGTAAATTTAACATTTTATCTTCTTCTGTTCTATTGAAAGCTATTACCCAGTCGGAATTTTCTGATATTGCTTTAGAGTATTTTATCGAATCTGTTGAAAGTCCATTTTCTTTTAACCCAGCGGTATTTAATTGCGCGGCGGTAAATAAAACAACATTCAATCTTTTTGCCAACATTTTTAATTCTCTTGCTATTATCCCAAGCTCTCTTACTCTGTCTTTGTTTGGTATGTCTGATTCTAAAACATTTATAAAATCTATAAATAATACCTTTACATCAATCCCATTGTTTTTTAATTTTTTTATTTCTTGTTCTATTTTGTTAGGTGTTGCATGAGCCATGTCTATAATATTAAATTTGCTTGTTCTATTTTTATATTTACTAGCTATTTTAAGTATTCTATCTTTATCTGGGTTTATATGTAATTTATTTATTAAACACTCTCTTATTAAAGCTTTCCTTGCTGAAGGTTCTTTCGAAGATGCCACAAGCTTTATAAGATATTCTCCTAATATTTTATTTGGTATTCTTTTTCTGGATATATCTGTTACATTAGCCCCAGTTTGTATGGCATTATATCTGTTCATTATTTCTTCGTATGACATTTCTAATGTTATATATGCCGTATTATATCCATTTTCTACATATCTTTCTGCCCACCATAGTAATAAATTGGATTTACCCTGTCCTGTTCCTGCGGCTACTGTTATCATTTCTGATGGGGCATATCCTCCAGATACTATATCAAATGCTTTGATAAAGGTTGGGATACGCTCATTTTTGTTGTCAAAATATAATTGTATTCTTTCCTCTAGCTGGTCATGAACTTCTTTTACTTTTGACATCTCTAGCATGGTGGAAGAGTGTGATGTGAAGTTAAGTAGTTCTTTTACTAAAAATTCATACGCATCATATATTTTGTCTGGTTTAATTAACGGCAAAGAATTCTTTATTATCCCAGATAATTCATCACACATTCTGTAAGACCTAAGTTCTTTTATAAGAATGTCTAGATCCTGTGTCTCTATTCCTGAATTAGCTATAGAGGAAAGCTGTGCTGCTATTATATCTCGTTCCTCTTGGATTGGGAACTGTTTTCTTAAAAGAATATCAAAATATTCTTTTGATTGAGTTAAATTAGGAAGTATATCATAATTTTCAACAAATGCTTTTAGTATTTTTCTATATACTACATTTGAGAAATCGTGTTCCGAAATAGAATATAGTTTCTTTTGCAATATCTGTGATGATGATAATAACTTCCTAAATATAACTTTTTCTATTTTTTTTCTATCCATTTATTCGGATTTACCTTCTAACTCCGTTATTTTCCTTTCTGCTAAATTATTAGCGACAATTTCTATGTTAGGGATTATCTTATCTAATATATTCATTTTGTATTCTATTGGAGCAGTCCCTAATTGTTTTTCTACGATATCGATATAACTACTATATTTTTTAATTATTGCCATTCTTAATTTTTCTAATTCCTCTTCTTCTATCTTTATGCGATACCATTTATCTCCTCTTTTTTTATTGAAGTACATGTTCGCCTCCTTTTCGTATATTATACTATTATATAAAATATTTGCCGATTTGTCAAAGTTTTATATATTAATTTTTACTGATTCTTTGGATATAATATCATCCAATTCTTTTTTATTCATTATGTAGTATTTATGTAGATACCCCAAAAATCTTTCGTATTTTTTAAGATCGTTTCTAATATTAGTCGAATTTATAGATTTGTTTATTATCTGCTTCTCTATTTCTATAAACTCATAAAACATGTGTTTGTTTTTTATTTTTATAGCTATCATTATGTTAAAAGGAATTTCCTTTAATTCCTGTTTTGAATCTAATAATTTGTTAATAGAATCTTTATCTTTTTGAGATATTAGTTGATTATTAAATTTATATAATTTTCTATGTTCTAAAAAGTTCATAAATTTTTATTTTTAAAATCTTTTAATGCGTATGCTATTGCTTGTGTAATAGATTCGATGTTTGTAGTATCGTCTAATATTACTTTTTTGCTTCCTTTGACAGAATTTAAATGTTTTAATATGTTCTCTAATTCTCCTCCCAACTGGAAGTATTTTGATAGCAATATTCCTATAAACGAAGTCATATTGCTAAGTGTAGTTCCAAGTGGAGGCAAGCTGAGAAATATATTTTTTATTTTTTTCTCTTTTTCATCAAAATCTATATGTATATGTAATCTTCCTTCTGGCACCTCAAGGTCATAATATCTTGAAGAAAACGTTTTTATATTCATTTAAACCCTCCTAATTTTTTTTATTGCTGCTTCCAAATCCTTTAGCCCCTCTTTGAGTATTATTATTTACTTTCCCTTCTTTGATAGGATAATGTTTGAAATCTAATACCAATAATTGTGCTATTTTTTCATTTTTTTTGATATAGATAGTTACACGTGATGTGTTTAAAAGTACTGCAATTATTTCTCCTCTATATCCATTATCTATTATCCCTCCCATTACTTTTAACCCATTTGTTCCCAAAGAACTCCTATCTGCTATAATACCGAATGTGCCTTTAGGTAATCGTACTTTTATCCCGGTTTTTATTCTTACTATATCTCCTGGGTGTATTATAAAATCTTCATAGCAATACAAATCATACCCAACATCCCCTTCGTATGCTTTTGTTAATATGTTTGCTTTTTCATTTATTTTTTCAACTATTATGTTTTCCATTTTTCCTCCTATTTTCTATTTCTATTCGTATTGAATATTTTTTTGGTGAACTACCCCACTTATAGAAGTGGTGGCTTCGTGGTCAAGGTAACTTCTGTTACCAGGTTACCCACGCTCAAAGGGCTGTTCCTTCCCCGCAATATACCATTTACATGGCTAACTTTAGCAAGTTCTTTGCTGCATTTATATCTCTATCATGGATAGCACCACAAATTGAACATTTCCATTGCCTTAATGCTAAATTCTTTACTTCAGCATTCTTATATCCACATTCACTGCATATTTGACTTGATGCATAATTTTGTGGTGCTATTATTATTTCTCTTCCATACCAATTAGCTTTGTATTCTAACATTCTTCTAAATTCTGACCATGATACTTCACTTATTGCTTTTGCTAAATAATGATTTCCTTGCATATTTTTTATCTTCAAATCCTCTAAAATTATAACTTGGTTTTCGTATATAATTTTAGAGGATAATTTGTGAAGAAAATCTTTTCTTTGATTTGTAATTCTCTCATGCAATTTTGCCAGTTTTAATCTTGTTTTTTCATAGTTTTTACTACCTTTTTGTTTCCTTGATAAATCTCTTTGAACCTTCTTTATTCTTTTTTCTGTTTTTCTTAACCACTTTGGATTTTCTATTTTTATCCCATCTGAAAATATGGCAAATTCTTTTAATCCTAAATCTATTCCAACTTTTTTATCTACTTTTGGTAACTCCTTTATCTCTGTTTCTACTAATATCGAAGCATAATATTTTTCTGTTGGTGTTTTAGATATTGTTACCGATTTAATAATTCCTTCAAATTGCCTATGTTGTTTTATTTTTATCTTTGTTTTTAGCTTTGGTATTTTCAAATAACCATTTTCTATATTTACTGTCCCATTTTGATTATTTGTTGTATAGGATTGATATCCTTTTTTCTTCTTGAATTTAGGAAAACCTATACTTTTATCCCTAAAAAAATTGTTATATGCTTTTTCTAAATTTATTTGTGCATTAGCAAGAGCAAGACTATCTACTTCCTTTAGAAAAGGAAACTCTTTTTTATACTGTGCAGGTGTGTTTTTAAGCATTTTTCCTGTTTGTTTATAATATTCTATCTTATCAGCAAGCATTTTATTGTAGATAAATCTTACACATCCAAATACTTTAGTAAAGTATTCTTCTTGTTCTTTTGTTGGATATATTCTGTATTTATATGCTTTTAGCAAGGTTACACCTCCTTTCCTTGAGATTAAATCTTCTTAATAGGTTTTGTAATTTTTTGATTCTTTTTAAAGAATTGAATCCATACTTATTAATCATATAATTAAGTATTAATTCTAAAGCTTTGCTTTTATCTATTTTAATTAGATTTTCCTTTTTCATATCCAGCTAAAATTATTCCTCTTATATTATTTTCTAGTTTTTTTATATTATTTATTTTTATATTTTTAATATAAATTAATTCATTTACTATTGAATTGGTTAAAGATTCTATGCCGATAAACAGTAATTTTTTTTCATTTATAAGGTCTTTATGCTTTCTTAAGCAGGATACTATCTTTGAATTCTTGTTCATTTTTTCTCCTTTTGTAGCCAAATTTTTGTATTTAAAAATTTTACTATTTTTAAAATTATTTGTCAATTTCCATGTATGATTCGGTACAGAATTTAATAACTTCTTCTATCAATTCAATCATTTTTTTTCTAAGTATTTGTTTTTCCAAGTCGGATAAATTTGACTCTTGTATCAGTTTTAATATTTCTTCTATTTTAGTTTTCATATAATAACTATGATTTTTTTAAATTATATTAGATTTATTATTTGTTCGTATGATAGTTTTTTAAAGACCTCATCATCGTTTATAAGGTCTGATGATATTAATTCTTTATTCGCCCATATCTTTTCTATATGTTCTTCTATTGTATCTTTACATCTTAGTATTATAACTTCTATTGGTCTTTCTTGCCCCATTCTAAAAGACCTTGATATGGCTTGATTATTCAATGCGGCGGAATACCATCTATCATATAATATCATTGTTATATCATTTTTATCCCCAACTGTGAGGTTTATCCCTACTCCTCCGGCGGCAAGTGTGCTAATAAACAATCTCCTTTCTGGGTTATTTCTAAATTCATCTATTGCTTTTTGCCTATCTATATCTTTAACATCCCCATGAATAATCAAAGGTTTATATTTAGCGAGTTCTCTTTCTATGATATGTAGCATTTTTCTGAATTTTGTGAATATAACTACTTTATTTTCTTCTATATTGTCGTTAACTGTCTTAATTAATTCCTCTAATTTAGAGGATTTTTTTATGTTAGATTCTTCAACAAGCTCCATAGAATCGCATATAAGCTGTGCTTTCATAAACCAATTAAGGATCTCTGGTGTTATCTTATTCCCAAGTAAAGAGCTGGCTCTAAAGCTATTTTTATAATCTTGTTTAAGTTTGTCGTAGTATTCCCTTTCTTCTTTACTTAACTCAATTTCTAATGTTTTAATTGTTACTTTGGGTAATTCCGATATTATTTCGTCTTTAGTCCTTCTTATCATAAACGGTTTAAGCCTTTTTTTTATCTCATCGGTATTTTTATATCCTAATATTAACGGGAATTTAATAATTTTACCGTTAATACTTTTCTTACATTCTTTGACTTTCATATATCTTTCTCTAAATCCTATCACATCGTACATTGTAGGGTCTATTATCTTAATTAATGGGTACAAATCTTCTATTTTATTTACTATTGGGGTACCAGTTAAAAGATATATTGAGTGTATAGTTTGGCAAGCTGTGAGGAAGCTTTTTCTTAATCCTTTTCCTCCTATCATTATTTTAGTTATTCTGTTTGATCTATTAGAAAGCCTATGTGCTTCGTCCAGGATGAGTATATTAGGGTGGAAAAAAGAGATTAATTCTTCCCAATCTGCCATAAAAGAGTCATATGACATGATATACATGTCGGAATTTCCCATATCTTCTTCATACTGTCTATGTCTTTTGATGCCGTTGCTGTCGAGCACTATTGCCTTTAGGTCGCATGTTTTATCTACTTCTGCCTTCCAGTTCCATTTGACGGAGTTAGGGACGACGACGAGTGTTTTGTGTCCATTCCCTGCGTTTTTATTTAGCACGACGGCTGCGATGGACTGAATTGTTTTTCCTGATCCTGGAGCATCTGCATTTAAACATCTTTTTGCGTAGTACATGAACTGGCTTCCGAGGATTTGGTATCCTCTCATTTTAATTTTGATTCCTTCAGGCTCTAGTACTTGCTTAGATTTAGCCTCGTCGGACAGGAATTTGAGGTTAGATTTGAGTTCTGAGACCTTGGCGATTGAGCCCTCCTCGAATCTGACGTCGAGTGCGAAGCTTCTAGCCAGGTCGAAGAAAGCCGGGAAGTCGAACAAGTTGATCAAGTAAGCTCGTTCTTGGGCGATCCACTTAGCGGAAGGGATTTGTCGGACGGCCTGGACGAGGTCTGGGTTGTATTTGACTCTGAGTAGGAACCCGTTGCCGAACCAATGGCTGAGCACTGCGACGTTTGCATCTGAATTTAGCAAGCTTTTTGCTGCTTCTTTAGAGATTTCAAACGACATTTGCCCCTCCTCTTTTTTCAGAACGAGAGAACTCTTTGCATCGACTCAAACGCACATGCGGCGATTCCGAATTGGGCTAAGACAGCGATTCCACCTGCGACAGCTGCCGACAGGGAAGAGACGTTTTCTAGGGCCAGGTTTAAGTTTGGGAAGGCCGACCCGCAACTTTTGCAGTGGATTCCAGAGTTCTTGGACAGCTTGCAAGCTGGACATCTTTCCTTTTTCCTGATGTGTGTCCCTATGAAGTATAGAGGCAGCCAGAATGAGAGCAGGAGGACGACGACTCCGAGTAGCATTTTTAGGAGTGCCAGTAATTCTCCCTCGCTGATCCTACCTATCGAGTGGGCGATCAGGATTAGGGAGGGTAGGACGCAAGCTCCTCCGACGAACCCGACGACTGCGAACTGAAGTGTGAGCGATGCTAACTTTTTCATACCCTACCTCCTCCGACCCTCTTCCACTTTCCAAGCCCTCTTCTAAGCTCCTCTGAAGCTTTCCTAGTGCCTGCTAGAGCTAGCAGCAAGTTTTTGACTTCCGGGTCCTGCGCTGCTGCGACCAGATGCTCAATTGAGCTGAACCCAAGCATGCTGACAGCCTCTTCCTCTGCGACCCCAATTTCCCTGAAGATAGCCCTCAACCCTGCCTCGTCGCCCTCTTTAGCAAGCTCCCAGATCTGATTCCTCTTGGCGTTCAGAGCCTTTTCAACCGTCCCGCTCCTCGCCAGCTCAATCCCCCTGAATGCGACAAAAACAAGCCAAACCAAAGCAGCAACCATCCAGACGGACAATGCAACTAACCCAAAAAAAGAAACGAATTTGAATACGTAGTCCATAGTCTTTTACCTCCTCTACTTAATTAAACCCAAAGCACTCCCAACAATCGTCCCAAGGCGGACGTTTGAGTCACTTGTCAACTTCAAAACCCCCCAAAATCCACACCCCAACCCAACCACGTAAAAAAATGAATAAATCAAAAAATACCCAAACCCAACCACAAACCCAATCAGCCACCCACTAACATAACTAAACCATAACTTCAGCTTATATATGGGAGCATATTCATACCGATATTTGCCCCCATCAACACTCAATACCTTTTCACCCTCTAATTCATCTTTCCTTTTCATAATCCATACCTCCTTTTAATTGTATACCATTTATTCTAAATTGTCAATATATATGCCACAAAACTCATACACTTTATATAATGTACATAACCTCATTAACATAATAAATTAATACCTTATACTCATTAATCAGAAAGGAGAAACGTAAAAATAATAATAACCACCCTACCCTAAATCAAAATAATAGACTATATAAACCACAAATTAACCTTTTACCTTAATACATCAGCAAAAGAAAGAATATGTATAAAATTAATAACTTCTGACAAATATATCAGAAAGGAGGAGAAATATATAAGCCAAAATACCCTTTTTAAACTAAGTATATCTGTAAGGAAGAATATATAAACTAATAACTTTTAACTAATACATCAGTAAGGAATAGAATTAAAACCAATGACTTTGGATAATTCACCAGCAAGGAGGAGAATTAAAACTAATGACTTTTTGGCTAATACATCAGTAAGGAGGGAGATTAGAACTAAGACTTTTGGCTAATACATCAGTAAGGAGGAGAATTAAAACTAATGACTTTTTGGCTAATACATCAG
>Ga0209204_1000510_pt1 | contig 41892 bp, 47 predicted proteins | sample AD_JPNMR2_MetaG_FD_184425 | JGI IMG/M metagenome (GOLD analysis project Ga0209204, IMG submission 184425) | Active sludge microbial communities of municipal wastewater-treating anaerobic digesters from Japan - AD_JPNMR2_MetaG (SPAdes) (version 2) | ecosystem: Engineered > Bioreactor > Anaerobic...
TATAAAATTTAATTACTAATATTATCGTCAGCTTCGGCAAAATGTTTAAAAAAATAATTGGAAAAAAAGAGGTTAACCTTTTAGGCTAACCTCCTGAAGAGTATTACTATTAATACAATAACTGATATCAACTTATTTGATCTGTTTCTTCTGCCAAAAAGCATTCAATTCATTAACTTCAAATGTTGATTCGGCAGCTAATTGATTTTCTCTTTGAATTTCTAAGTATATCTCTTCGCGATGAACCGTAATGTCCTTTGGAGCAGTTATTCCCAGTTTAACCTGGTCTCCTTTAACTTCCACAATTGTTACTTTTATATCATCGCCGATTATTATACTTTCATTACGTTTTCTGGTTAGTACCAGCATTGAAATCCCCCTTGAACAAGTTATAAACCATCTAATCCATTACAATTAACATCACAAAATAAAAAAAATTACCATGCTTTTTACAATTTGTAAATATTTCTCCAAGTTCAAGAAAGTTCCTTCAAGATATCATAAATTTAACAATAATTAAACTTAATTTTAAATCAGTTAACAATAATTATTTGGCAACCAAACTGTTTGATTCCCAGATCGGAAGCCGCAGCGGATAATCAGTATCAACCAAGATTGTTTGTTGCCCAAGCATTTTGTTTTTGTTAATTACGATCGGAGCTTGCAAATTGGCCGTTGCTTCATTCATCTTGCCATTAGGTATAACTACAATCGATAATACTTCAACTTCACCAGGAGCATTAATCTCCAGTCTGCTAATTGTATTTTCATCAAGGTTAAAATGATAGTCGGAACAGATCTCAAAAGGTGATATTAAAACAAACGCGGTCTCAACCTTATCGACTGATTGCAAACAGGAAAAGACCGAATCTTCAACTTTTAATAAAATAAAATTATGGCTGTGTTCGAATCCGGGCAAACCAATCGGGAAACGGATTATCTGTTTCTCATCGATTTCTTTGATTCCAAAAAACTTGGTCTGAATTTGCCTCATTCATCTCACCTTACTTATATCTTCATATTATCGCAGATAGTTCACTAAGGTTATCTGTAAGATTCGAGCCCCGGTTGCTAATGCAGCCTGATAAACACTTTCCTGCATCTTTAACTCCATTGCGGCACCTGCAATATCAACGTCCTCGTTCTTCGACAGCAATTGGTTAAACTGAATATTCAGTAATTCAAGGCGATCAACATTTTTCTCCAAACGATTTACCTTAGCGCCAAGCGATGCCCGAATGTCCAAGACTTGATCCAACTTACTTTGAATCTCTTTAATATCAACATTCGAAACTTGAACGATGTCTCCGGCGTCAACATGAGTCGCAAATTGGTCCAGTTTTTCAAAGAAATCGCCAAAGACTTCATCGCCGGTAACACTAACCTCCAGGTAAGTGTCAGCACCAACTTCGATGTTAAAGCGGCGACTATCGCCTTGGTATTTAAAGTTTTGGTCATATGCCGGTCTGATCGTCTGTTGACCGGAAAAAAGATAACGCCGTTCATGTTGGGTATTGGCAATCTGCAGAATATGATTTTTTAATTCTCTGATCTCCGCTGCCAATCCTTCCCGTGATTCTCTGGTTAAAGTCCCATTAGAAGCGGCAACTGCTACTTCCTCAAAACGATGCAACACACTGGTCAGTTCCCCTAAAGCAGCATCCGAAGCCTCCAACCAGGAGATTGCATTTTGGGCATTCTCTTTATAGCGGTCGGCTTCTTTGATTGAATCATACAGCCGCAAACTTGTGACTAAAGCCACCGGATCATCTGATGGACGCTGAATTCTTTTTCCGGAAGACAACTCACTGTATTTTTTATCAATTCTGCTCATTGTCTTATTAATATTTCTTGACAATCCATTGCTGATCATTTTTTCGGTAACTCGCATCACAATCACCCCTATAGATTACAGTACTTAATCAGTTTATAACTCTATCGACCAACCACACCGGTGCTTTTAATTAAAGTATCTAAGATCTCATCAATTGTTGTTATATAACGTGAAGATGCATTATAAGCATTTTGATACTTAATTAAATTGGTCATCTCTTCGTCAATAGACACCCCGGCAATTGATTCCTGACGATCATGTAAATAGTTAACCAGACTCTCTTGATTTTTCAGGGTTGAGTTTGCTTTTTCAGCATCAATTCCCAATTTTGCAATGATCCCATTGTAAAACTGCGATAGTGTCATTGTCCCATTACCAAATAGCAACTCCTGACTGATAATTTTAGTTAGTCTTAGAGCATTGTCTCCATTTCCGGGAGCGCCATGTGGAAATTCCGGCGGTATTGCTACGTCAATTGAAGCAGCAATCGTATCAAGCGCCATTGCGATTTCAGTACTGATATCAATTGTTTCCGCATTATATCCTTTAAAGAACGGGACGCTAGTCGAATCTTTAAGCCCGAATCCTTCGGCATGGACCTCGTTGAATCTGGTGATCAGCGTAGCTGCCAATGTATTTAATGAATCAATATAATAACTTAATTCTTCATCCCGCATCTCGAGAAAACCTTTAATCTTTCCACCGGTCAAATTAACTTCCTTACCGGTTACCTGCCAGATCACGTCAACCATCCTGCCGTTATCAAGATTTCTCTCAGTCATTAACGGAGAGATACTGTCACCCGCAACTAAAATACCGCCTCCAACCGAAATATTGTAACGCCCAAAGGCATCGTTCGTAACATTAACTTTCACCAGTTGCGAAAGTTCTTCGACCAATCGTTCCCGTTGATCCAATAAATCATTGGGATCCTGATTGGCACCAATAACCTTGCAAATAATTACATTATAATCAGCAATCTGCTGCGCCAAAGTATTAACTTTATCAACCAAATTGATAACCGATTTATCAATATCAGCCTGTAAGTCAGTTAATTGGCTATAAGTATGTCGCAAAGTGTCAGTAAAAACAATCGCATCTTCCCGTAATGCGGCACGCACTGATGAATCATCAGGACGAAACGCCAACTCATGCAGTGAGTCCCAAAACTGTGTCAAACGGGCACTAATCCCGGAATCCGATGGTTCATTAAAAATAACCTCAAGATGTTCTAAGATATACTGACGCGCTTCCCATTGACCCTTTGATGAAGTTTCATTTTGGATCTGATAGTCCAAAAAAGCTTCCCTCATCCGCATAATCGAAGATACTTCGACGCCTGTACCAATCTGGCCCGGGCCAGCATGCCGGTTTAACGCCGGATATGTAAATGGCGGAGTCGGATTGATCACCGGAACTTGCCGCGAATAACCAGGAGTATCGGCATTAGAAATATTATGACCAGTAACCTGTAACGCTAATTGATTAGTCCTCAAAGCCCGTAAGCCAGTCTCCAAACTTCCGAATGTTGAGCGCATATTTGATCACCCCTTAAAATCAAGCAGGCTTTTTGTTGCTTTATTCTTAACGATTTTTCCTGCGGAACTGTAGGTGTTATTATCTTCAGTTTCTCCATCAGTGATTGAATTGAGCATCAAGTGAATGATATTAATTGAGTCTTTTAATAGTTCTTGATTGAATTGATTGGTGAGTCGAAGATTAAGAGCAGAATGACGCAACTTAATCAAGAGGTCCTTAATTGTAGAGGAGATATTGTAAGGATTTTCAGTTAAAAAAAATTGAACCTGCGGAGAACAGGCATCGTCAATCTTTTTCAAGCTTTGAGAAAGTCTCTCCTCCGTGAGAACGATCTCTTCCAGTGAATTTAAATCATCATTCAACAAAGCTTCTTTTTTAAGAAGGCTAACTTTGTTTAGTTCTTCCAGAACCTCAATTTCTTTTTCTAACAACGATTGAAGTTCTTGTTCCAGCATAATTTACCTCCTGGCGAGTTCATCCACCAGGCTTCGGTTAATCATCTTCGCAGCAACTTCTTCCCCTGACACCTGGTAGGTCCCTTCTTGGATGCGTTTTTTCAACTCAAGTATTTTATCGGCACGAACGTCAGGAAACTTTAGAACCATTTCCTTAGCCAGCTTCAATTCTTGAACGCGGGCAGAAAGTTCTAAGATGTCAGTTTTACTGGGAGCAACCGTTTCATTAACCTTCTGTTTCTTAAATACAGATTGCAACTTGATTATGTTTGATACTTGTTGACTGGAGATAATCATCAGACTCACCTACTTTCTCATTTATGATTATTTAATTATTATTTTTTACCTAATATATTATCATAAGTGTGAACAACTTCACGGGGCTTAACCTTAGTTACCACCGGAGTTTCAATCTGTTTCGACGCTTCCTTAAAACCGGATTGTAACTCGTTAATACACTCATCACAATATCGTCCGGATGAAATCTCCTTACCACATTTTTCACATTGAAGCCCAAGATCAGAAGTGTCAAATCCTTCACAGTCCAGTCTTCCCTCACGCAAAAAACGGGTTATTGTTTTGATACTTACTTCGGTCGCCTCGCTAACTTCAACCGTGGTTGAATTAGGATGTTTTTGAATATACTCGCGTACTTTCTGAAAATCTTCTTCCTCCTGGGTAATACAATTATAACAGATATTATGACCCCGATACTGGAAAACCTTGCCGCAGCGTTTGCAATTACGGACATCCATGTTTAACACTCCTTTGCTTTTAATCTGATGCAAACCACTGAGAATCCATCAAACCGGTAGCCAATGTTAAAACTTTTACCTTCAGAGTTCCTGCTCTTAATAATACTCTGGCAGCCTCCGAAGCAGTAGCGCCAGTAGTAAAAATATCGTCAATCAGAAGAACTTTCGCTGCTTTCAATCGAGTGGTATTAATCACCTGAAAAGCCCCACTTACATTTTGAAACCGTTCTTCCTTACTCAAAGCGTTTTGACTTTCAGTAAGCTTCCTCCTAATTATTATATCGTTAATTAAAGAAATTCCCAAATACTTTTTTAAAGGTTCTGCCAACAATTCTGCCTGATTATAACCACGAAGCCGCATCTTATCTGGATGAATCGGAATTGGAACAATTAGATCAACTTTTTGAAAATCCCGATGTTCTCTAATCCATTCAACCAATAACTCCCCTAATGCCGCTCCTAAATCCGGACGAAACCGATATTTAAACTCTGCCAAATACTCCCTTAATGCCCCTTCATACAGAGCTACCGCCCGGGCTGCTTCAAAATAGTAGCTGGTATTCGAACATTGTTGGCACAACTTGCTTGCAACAGCTTCTAGCCGGAGTGGTCGTCCACATTTGTGACAGATTGGACCTGATACTAATGAAAGCTTTTGTAAACATCTGGCCCCCAAGCCATGTCCTTTACTTTTTTCCTGTTTACAGATTGGGCACTGGTCTTCGGGTGGAAAAACCAACTCCAAAAAGCCTTTTTGCAATTGATAACAAAAATTTCTAATGTTTTGGTATTTCATTATAATTTTCGTCATTTCTTATTTTTTATTTATAAGCCATTAGTCCTAATTTGATTAAAATTTAAAATTAATCAACAAAAAACACTTACAATGCTTTATTTGATAATAAAAAATTAAATTGTTAAATTTTTATTAATTTGACCAAAAGTTAATTGTTATCCAAATAACCCAGCTGTATTGCTTCCTGATTCATTGTGGCAATCCATTGATAACTTTCTTTCATGGCATTGGAGATTGTTTTACCGGCAAATACAACTCTACCATTATCTCCTTTTCGGCCTACTCTACCGGCAATTTGGACTAGGGTTCGGCAGTCAAACACACTGCTGTCATCAGCAAATAACACCAACACATTGAGTTTTGGAATCGTAATCCCACGCTCAAAGATAGTAGAACAGACGATAAAATTGAGTTTCCCTTCGAGAATCTGCTCTTTTATCTCGGTCCGGTTTTCGCTTTTGGAGTGAGCAATTGCCCCATTGATCCCAATTTTTTGTCCCCAACTAACTAATGTGCGTCCAAATGTTTCAATCAAATTAATTGTTGGTAAGAAAATTAACAATCGCCGTCCTTGTAAAGTTGTCTCATTGATAATCTGTTGGACTACCAAAGGGATCTCCCAATCCTTTTGTAAAGTCGGCACCTTTAAATTAAGCTTGATAAATTCAGGTAATGCTAACGGGCGCCGGTGATAACGCGCCGGAATCGAAATATAAGGCAACTTTCCCGACTTAACCTGGGCAATCATCCTTTGATCCGGTGTAGCAGTCATGGTGACTAACTTACCACCGTTTCGGAGTGACCGGTGTAACGCATAATGCAGCATCTCACTCCCCTGATAAGGATAAGCATCCGCTTCATCCAAAATGATCAAATCAAACCGTTGATAGAACCTTAAACATTGATGCGTTGTCGCCAGTGTCAATTGCACATCATCAAATTTAGTCCCACTTCCGCCATAGAGAGCGGTGACTGTAACATCAGGAAAAGCAGCTTCAAAACGCGGTAGTAATTCAATCACAATATCTCTTCTGGGAATTGCAAATAAAACTCTGCCTCCCTCTGATAATACTCTTGCCACAATCTTAAAACTGACTTCCGTCTTACCACCGCCACAGACTGTCCAGACTAAAAAGTTGGTTTGATCTGAATCATAAAAATTCTCCAACTCTTGAGCAGCCCGCTTTTGGGGCGGGGTTAAATCAAAATCCAACCTTGGTTGTATTTGGTTTGCAAAACTTGATTTTATTTGAGGAAATGGTTGATAATACAAAGGGATGCAACTTTTCGCCAACCCCATTGTCTGACAGTTGGTACAGGTTAAACACCTCTTATTGCCACAGAAGTAACAGTCCGTCTCAATTATCCCGTCAGTTGAACCGCAACGCCGGCAAAAAGGAATTCCGAAGCGATCAGTATTAATCGCTGCGGTCCTGATAATCTTCCCTTCTAATGAAAGGACTTGAAGCCAATTTTCAGGATCCCAAGGTACGTTATAACCACTGTTACTTAATAGTTCAGGTATTTCCGTGCTTAATAATGAACGTCCCCAAAACAGTTTTGCTAACTCTTCAATCAGCTCCTGGTCAATTTCGGAAAGATAAGTTTGATCACTTTCTAAAAGTTCATTGAGCTTTATTTGTTGTGCTTTTACTTTTGGTTGAAATAGATTTTCGCAAATTATATCAGCAGCAATCTTCGCAAACTTAGTAATTTTGTTACTGTTATTTTTAAAGTATTGAACTACCTTTTCAGTAACCCAAATTGGTTGCGGCGGTTCAAGAACAATCAACTCCTGGTAGCCGGCCTGTTTCAATTTAAGGGCATCACGATAGGGATTATTCGTAACATTTACTAGAGGTATTAACCCTTTACCGGCAACCGAATAAACGAAATATTTCGGAGAGAGCATCGTAACCCTTCCCTAAAATTCAATACTTAAAATTGTGTCTGAATCCTTTGACATAATAAAGAATTCCGTTTCTCAATCCGATTATTGCGTACGGCAATACCAATCGCTTTCGCAGTCCCAATTAAGACAACCATCTTTTTAGCCCGGGTTACCGCAGTATATAACAGATTCCGTTGCAACATCAGGTAATGTTGGGTTGTAATCGGCATGATAATAACCGGATACTCATTTCCCTGACTTTTATGGACCGAGATTGCATATGAAAGCGTCAGTTGGTCCAACTCATCCGATTCATATTCAACTGCCCGCTCTCCTTCAGCTTCCTGAAAAGCCACCACCAGCTTCCGTTCCTCAGGATCGATATCAATAATCCGGCCAATATCGCCATTAAAAACTAATTTTTGATAATTATTCTTCAGTTGCATTACTTTATCGCCAAGACGAAATATATTAGCACCGATAACAATCTCACTTTTAGTGTCACTGACAGGGTTCAGTGCCGCCTGCAAACATAAGTTCAGGTTTTCAACCCCGGTTATGGTACGGCGCATCGGTGCTAAAATTTGAATGTCTTCAATTGGATCACAATTTAGAAAAGCCGGAATCCGATCCCGGACCAGACTTGGTAATGCTGCAACAATTGCTTCCGGATTTTCCTCTTTAATAAAGAAAAAATCTTTGTTCTTGGCTAAAATCGGTAATTTTCCCTGGTTGATTCGATGTGCGTTTTCAATAATCAAGCTTTCTTTAGCTTGCCGAAAGATCACATCCAGACGTACCGCCGCAATTCTTTGAGAAGCAAGGAGATCCCGTAATACACTGCCCGGACCAACCGACGGCAGTTGATCGACATCACCAACCAGGATCAATCGCGTCCCCGGAGTAACCGCCTTTAAAACATTGTAGAATAAAATCAAATCAACCATTGAAAATTCATCAATGATTAAAACATCCGTCTCTAATGGTTCATCTTCATTAAATTGAAATTGACTGCCGTTAGCGTGTTCACTGCCATAACCCAATAGACGGTGAATGGTTTTGGCCGGAGCGCCTGTAGCCTCCGACAACCGTTTAGCTGCTCGGCCTGTAGGCGCTGCCAGCATAACTTCCAGGCCGGCTTTTTTCAGAATATGCAAGATTGTTTTAATCAGCGTGGTTTTACCTGTTCCAGGACCACCGGTAATCACAGTCACTCCATTATCAAGTGCTTTATAAACAGCCTCACGCTGCATCGGTGCCAAATCAATCTTAATCGTCTGCGAAAACTCATCTAATAATGCCTGGGCATCAACTTTAACCGGTTTTAATCCAGCCTCATGCAGATCTTTTAACCGGTAAACAACACCGACTTCACTATAGTAAAATACTGCCAAATAAATGATTTTCGTCCCTTCATAATCTTCCCGGAACAATTCCTTACGGGCAATCAGATCTTCGATTTCGGCGATCACTTGAAGCTCGCTAACACCTAACTCCTCGGTTGCAACTTTAAGTAATTCACTCTCGGTTATAAAAATATGACCTTCGTTACTGCTTTCATTGATCAGGTATTTTAATCCTGCTTTAATCCGAAACGGCGAATCCAGACTAACCCCTGTTTTTTGGGCAATCTGATCCGCAGTCTTGAAACCGATCCCCATTATTCGGTCAGCCAGTAAATAGGGGTTTTCGGTAACGATCTTGACCGACTGTTCTTTAAAGGTCTGATAGATCTTAAACGCCAGACCCGGACCGATTCCAATCCCTTGGAGAAAGACCATAATTTTTTGGACTTCACTGTACTCTTGTAAACTTTTTGCAATCTTCTCCGCTTTAGAAAGCTTGATCCCTGCGATCTCCGTTAACCTTTCAGGAGAATTTTCAATGATTGCTAATGTTTCCAATCCAAAATGATTGACAATCTTTTTGGCAGTAACCGGGCCAACCCCTTTAATTAATCCACTGGCCAAAAAACGTTCAATCCCTTTTTTGGTTTGCGGAATTTTACTTTGCCATTCAGTAACCTGAAATTGGAGTCCATACTCTTTATGACTAACCCAATCACCTTCGACCGACAATTGCTCTCCAATATATAACGGTGGTAAGTTGCCAACAATCGTAACTAATTTCCCGTTTGGCATTTTTAGTCTGGCAACGATATAGGTGTTATCATCACTGATGAATGTTAGACGCTCCACCGTTCCTTCCAATGAGATCATTAATAATTCCACTCCTGCTGTACGGTTGATAGTATTTGCTTGGTAATCCATCCGGTAATTATTCCTGTTGGGATGGATAACAACAGTAAAAACGGGAGAAATACATAAATCACCGATAAACCCGGAAACAACTGCGGAAACATTGATAACACCGCTAATTGTCCCAGATTATGGCCAACCGCTCCAGTAATACTGATCCCAATTACACTGATCCGTTGTTGGAACAGAAAACAAACTAATTTCATTACCAGTATACTACTGATCGCTCCCCCGAGACTGATTGGAAACACTACCGTTGCAAATGTTCCTGTCAATAATGCTAAAATGATCACTCGCAGAATTGATAATGTTAAAGCAATTTTAAATCCTGCAATTAATAGTACTGTTAAAAATACAACATTCGCCAGACCAATTCGAACCCCCGGTACCGGCAAAATGGTCCAGGGCAGAAAAACATTTTCCATCCAGTTTAAAACTATACTGATTGCTGTCAACCCACTTAATAAAACCATCTTTTTTGTGGTCACTTTAGATTAACTCCAATGAAGATAATAGTATTTCCAAATACCATATATAAATTTCTCTAAAAGGTAAGATATTCCTTTTTCTTTCCAACTTTTTATTTAGAAATTCCTTTAATGGCTTTTAAAACCGGTCCGGTTCTAAAAGCTCATCTTCAAAGCATAAAATATAGGACAAGAAAGGTGGAACTAATATTGTTGATGTTACGATCAAAAAGATTAAAAATAAAGCTTCCGTTTTGGATTAGCTATGGTAGTTTAGCTTTATTCTTTATTTTTCTCGGAATATTCTTAGTTCATCTCTTAAATTCTTCAATCAATTCTATTCTTCAACCCAAAGCAATCGAAGTTGGAGTATTCCCGGATAAACCACTCCAAACCGGATCAATTTCTCAAGTTCAACGCAGAAAAATTAAACTGGATACCCAAAGCAGCCGTTTCATCTTACGCAGTGGAATTCCGCTACTGGATCAGACTTCTGGCGAAGACGATCCATTTCATTTATTTCATTTGAATTGGGCAGGAATCTATTGGAAGCTAGCCGCTAACATCAATCAAACCACACCCCAAGAACTGTTAAAAGCTCAAATTCCGTTACTGGCGTTTGTCAAACCAAAAATGATTGTCATGCCGCCGGCTAAAAAAGTACAACCTATTATTACACCTGATAAAAAACCTGATATTACAGAACTGGATCAACAGCTTCCGGAAATCCCATTGGCAGATCAAGATCCGGTAGTATTGATTTATCATACGCATACTTCGGAATCCTATATCCCTGAAAGCGGTAAATCCCATACCAATAACAGTAAAGGTGATATTGTTAAAGTCGGAGCCCATTTAAAAAAGGTGCTAGAAGAGAAATATGGTATTAAAACAATCCATTCTGATACCATTCATGATACTTATCCGTTCCGTGAATCTTACCAACGCTCCCAGGTAACACTGAAAAAATATCTCAATGAGTATCCATCAATTCAAGTAGTGCTTGATATTCACCGTGATGCAACTCCGGGTGTTAATGCAACCTGTACCATCAATAATGAAAAAGCGACTAATATTTTAATCGTCGTCGGTACTGATAAGATGGGTTTATCCCATCCTAACTGGAAGAAAAATCATCACTTCGCTTCAGAACTGACTGAAGCAATGAATCTGTATTATCCCAATCTTAGTAGTGGCATCATTGTCTCAAAAGCGCGTTATAACCAACACTTACATGAAAGAGCTTTAATTTTAGAGTTTGGAGATCATCAATCAGAACTAAAAGAAGCCTACTACGCAGCGGAGTTATTCGCTAAGATCCTGGCGTTAAAAATCAAACAAGGTCTCAATAACTGATTGTAATACCACAAAATTATTTATCTGGATGCTATTTTTACTATTTGGGGTTGAAATTTGGAGTTGGATTGTTTTTTATCCCAGCAGTAAATGGTTGAATAGGTTAAAATTAAAAAGATAAAACCGCTAAAAATACCGATATTTTCGGAAAACGCCGCATCATAACCGATTTGAATCGCAATCTTTTGTCCCAATAAAAAACCACCGAGTAACATAATGAGCGGAATTGTATAGATTAAAAAGGCAGCTTTAAAAAGAGTACCGGACTTCATCTGTAAAACCACACGATCCCCAACCTTGGCATTAAGTTCATTCGGAAGTTGAAAGACTATTTCCGCTTTCTTGCCAATTCCACAGACACCGCATTTTTCACAGGAAGCATTTCTTTTCACTACAATAGTTGCAACGTTACCTGTCACCTCGATAACTTCGCCGATCTCTTTCAGATGCACCTGATTCACAATTGATTACTCCTCACTATTTATCAAAATCTAAACTTAGTTTAACCCATATTAAAGAAAAAGCGAAGTTATTTTTTTCAAAAACTTCGCTTCAAAGGCTTCTTATAATTTTAGTCAAAAGGCCTCTTTCGGGTTTCTCTTTTCGGCGTCGAAACAGTTCAGCACTGCAATGCGGACAATATACCATTGTATATTTTAATTCATGGTTACAATCTGGGCACTTCACCTTAGTCACCTCCTTCAATCATTAATTACAGTTTTTACCGATTGGACTTTTATTATAATCCAGGCTTTCCATTATTGCAATATTTTTACATCAATGTAACCTTATTTAAATAAATGCTTTGAATAAAAAATAAAGTGAAGAAATTTGATGTTTTCTTCACTTTATACCCAAGTCTTAGTGATGTGAGTTAAGATATCTTTATCTTTCTTCATCTCTTTCTTCTTAAAGAGGTCGGCGCTGCAATGTGGGCAAAACAACATAGTATGTCTTAACTCAGTTTTGCAATCTGGGCATTTTTTCATGTTCAATCATCCTTTCTTTAATTCTTTTATTGGGACTATTTTTGTCCCTGTTTATTTATTTTTGTCCCGCTTCTGATTTTATTATATTCCATCAACAATGAAAATTCAACCATTTAACATAAAGGTAACCAAAACGATACTCTGCCTTAACCTCAACTCAAACTTGCTTCGCTCTACTATTAGCAATGACAATAACTTGCGCTATATGGTAATATTTACTGATCAGCGATCATAATTATTGAATAGTTAACTTAAGGTAACTACATTCTGCATTCTGCAATTTAATTGCTTGATCAAAAAAATTCCTTCACAAGAAGGATTTAGCTTATTAATCTCGAAAAGAAATAAGCAATAAAATTTGGAGGTGACTTTTTTGCGTATTAAGCTGTTAATTATTTCTGTTTTAGCCGTTGTCATGTTATTCACAATGGGTTTGGTTGCAGTTGCTTGCCCAACACCAACTATCAGTTCAATCTCTCCCAACAGTGGATTGGATAATAGTGTTATAACGGCTGTAATTGAAGGGACCAAGTTCCGCAAGAATGTTCAAGTATCTTTGTCACAAAATGGTGAGGAAATTATCGCAACTGATGTCAAATTTATTTCGACCAAAAAGATTGAGTGCACCTTTGATTTAAATTACCAAAAAAGCGGTAGTTGGGATTTGGTTGTTACTAACATTGCAAAATACACTAAAAAACCAAAAACAGCAGTTCTAAAAGGAGCTTTTACAATTATCGCAACAGCACCATCGATCAGTTCAATTACTCCCGATAAAGCTTCTAATGATCGGTCAGTTGCAATCTTAATTAAGGGTTCTAATTTCAATTCGGAATCCGTATTTATCATCAAAAATGAAGTCACCGGCATTGTTGCTTCCAGCACAACGGTTAACTCCGCTGAAGAAGCAACTGCTCAATTCAACTTAAAAGGAATTGATCCTGATACTTATTCCATAGCGGTAACCAACGCTGATGGTCGACAGGGTGTTTTAGAAGATGCTTTCACTGTTAGTGAAACTCCTGTTAAAGAAGCTCCAAAAACAGTTACCAAAACCGAAACCAAACAACCGGAAGTTAATCCTAACAGTCTTTTAAAATCGATCTTCTTTGATTTTGATGATTATTCAATTCGGAATGATCAACAAGCAGCTGTAGAAGCTAACTTAAATGTTTTAAGACAATATGCCGCAGATAAATATATCGTTTTAGGCGGTCATGCTGATGAACGCGGTTCCCGCGAATACAATATCGACCTCTCCGCACAACGCGCTGAAGCTATTAAACAATTCTTAGTTGACAACGGTTTTGATGCCAGCCGGATTATCATCTACGCCTATGGTAAAGATTATCCTGCTAAAAAAGGTAGCACTGAAGAAGCATGGTCATTTAACCGCCGGGTTGATGTCGCCATCTGGGATTCATTACCTTCAAAGAACCAAGCATTAAAACAATGATAAAATAATACTTATAAAAAACTCGGGTATTTCCCGAGTTTTTTTCTAAAATCAAAGAGATAACCTATCGAATCATCCCTTTTGAAGTAAGAATCGCATCCATCGGTATATCATGTTCATCATTCGGAATTGAGGGAAAGATTTGCAATTGGTAGGCTAATCCTAATTTAAAAACATTTCGGGCCTGGCTTAAAAAACGGTCATAGTACCCCGCTCCGTGACCAAGCCGATTTCTGTTAAGATCAAAGGCAACACCAGGTACAACAATCAGGTCCAGATCCTGAGGATCGATCGTTGGTGCAGCGTATTCCGGCTCCTTAATCTTCATCTTTCCGGTGACTAATAAGTCAAGATCTTTAACCAACCGGGCTTCAAGTTCAAAATTAGCAACACAAGCAGGCAAATAAACCTCTTTGTTAGCAACTAATAATTTTTGAATAATTGTTATAGTCTCGACCTCATACCCAATCGAATGGTAGAGCATGATTTTAGTCGCTTTTTGGACTACTTCCAATTTGAAAAATTCCGTCCTGATTTGCTCGTTCAAAGCTTGATATTCTTCCAGGGTCAGTTTTTGAAGTCTATTTTTAACAGTTGCTCTTAACTCTCTTTTCAGTCCTTGATTAGTCCCCAAATTGTGAACCTCACTCAACATCATAAACTTAAAAATAAATACCCCGCTATGCCGTTATGCTGAAATGTTACCTGAACCTGCTCAAGACAGGTGGGTGTCCTCCCATTTACTGCAATGTTTCCTTTCGCGAAGGCATGCATATTCATAAACGGAGTCAGACTCCCTAGGTATAAGTGTTGGTTCATGACTATCTCAGCTTGATCACGCACAAAGCAGGGTATGTTATTAATATATTAACATAGAACAAAACCGGCATCAAGTTACATAATGAATCATAGCGCCGTTTTAATCGCTAACTCCTTCAATTGTCTCGGTGTTACTTCACCAGGAGCACCAGTCATTAAACAAGTTGCACTCGCTGTCTTCGGGAAGGCAATCACATCCCGAAGGGATTGGGAACCGGTTATCAACATAATTAAACGGTCCAAACCAAAAGCGATTCCTCCGTGAGGAGGTGTACCATATTCGAAAGCATCCAATAAGAACCCAAATTTGGCCCGGGCTTCTTCAGGAGTAAATCCGAGAATCTTGAACATCTTTTCCTGGAGCTCATGCTGATAGATTCGAATACTGCCTCCACCTAACTCCATTCCATTAAGGACAAGGTCATAAGCATTAGCTCTTACTTTGCCTGGTTCCGTATCTAAAAGCTCTAGATCTTCCGGAAGTGGTGATGTAAAAGGATGATGAACCGCAACATAGCGTTTTTCTGCCTCATCATAATCCAATAATGGGAAGTTGATCACCCAGAGGAATTGGTATTGATCCTCCGGTATCAGTTGTAGACGTCTTCCAAACTCCAACCGGATTTGGCCCATTGCCGTCCTGGCGACATCCGGTTTGTCCGCAATCAAGAGGATCAGATCACCGGTTTTGGCTCCAAATCTGTCAATAATCTGATTGAACTCTGCTTCAGTGAAAAATTTGGCAACCGGGGACTTAATTCCCTCTTCAGTCAGAGCTAAGTATGCCAATCCTTTCGCACCGTAAGTTACTGCCAACGGTGATAACTCATCCAACTGGCTTCGGGTGTAATTACCACAGCCGGGAACGTTAATTCCGACAACGATACCTCCGGAAGCAACAATGTTCGCAAAGACTTTAAAATTAGAATTAACCATGCAATCTGATACTTCAACCAACTCCAACCCAAAGCGGATATCAGGTTTATCAGAACCGAAACGGGACATCGCTTCACAATACTCCATCTGCAGGAAAGGACGTGGAATATCAATATCCAAAGTCTCTTTGAAGATCTTTACCATCATCTCTTCCATCATCTCAAGCAACATTTGCCGGTTTAAAAAAGACATTTCGATATCAATTTGCGTAAATTCCGGTTGGCGGTCCGCTCTTAAATCTTCATCACGGAAACAACGTACAATCTGGAAATATTTTTCAAACCCACTCACCATCAAAATCTGCTTAAAAAGTTGTGGTGATTGCGGCAGTGCATAAAATCGGCCAGGATTTACCCTGCTTGGTACTAAAAATTCCCGTGCCCCTTCAGGAGTACTGGTAGTTAACATTGGGGTTTCAATCTCCAAGAATCCCTTTTGATCCAAGAAATCCCGCGTAATCTTGGTTACTCGATGTCGAAGCATAATATTACGCTGCATCTCCGGACGGCGTAAATCAAGATAACGATATTTGAGACGGACATTCTCATCCACTTCAACATCACCATAATCAGCTATGTAGATTGGTGGTGTCTTGGCTTCATTTAAGATTTGCAATTCCACTCCATAGACTTCAATCTCTCCGGTTGCCATATTGGGATTAACCGTCCCATCGGGGCGTAATTCCACTCTGCCCTTAACAGCAATCACATACTCATTTCGAATTTTTTCAGCCAACTCAAAAGCATTTTTATTAATCTCAGGATTGAAAACAACCTGGACAATTCCTGAACGATCCCGTAAATCAAAGAAGATTAATCCCCCATGATCACGGCGTCTTTGAACCCATCCATTTAAGATAACTTCTCTTCCGTTATCAACCTTAGTTAATTCCCCACACGAAGCAGTCCTAATCTGAAAATTCAAGTTAACTCCTCCTAAAACAGAATGATTGATTTTATCATAATTTAGAATTTAGAATCCGGGAGTCAGAATAATCTTTATCTAAATAGCAATCTTTACAGTTTATTCTCTGTCGTTCGATATCAAATTTTATGTTTTTTATTTTTCATAAAAATGTTCTAAATAACCAGCCAAATTCTCGATCGAAATCAATTCTTGCTCGCTTGTGTTCATTTTTCGAATTAATATCTGGTTATTGCGAAGTTCATCTTCGCCAACAATACCAACCAATGGTGTTCCGCTTTTATCGGCGCTCTTTAATTGAGCCTTTAAGCTTCTTCCCTGTAAATCAGTCTCCACGATCCATCCGGCTTCACGCAGTTTAATACAGAGTGAAAAAACAATTACTTGTTGTTCATCCCCCAATGGTGCCAAATAAAGGTGTGGCCTTTTTTCAACAGCAGGCGTTAAGGAGCGCGCTTCTAAAACCATCATCAAGCGTTCCATGCCGGCTGCAAAACCAATACCCGGAGTTGGTTTGCCACCGCATTCCTCAACTAAACCATCATACCGTCCGCCACCACACAACGCATTCTGAGAACCAAGATCGCCCGCCAAAACCTCAAAGACAGTCTTGGTATAATAATCAAAACCACGGACCAATCGGGGATTGAGCTTATACTTTATATCACAAGAATCCAGAATTTTACATAATTTTTCAAAATGCTCACCGCAATCCGGACATAATGTTGTTGTAATTAACGGTACATCTTCGGTTAATCTACGGCAGGATTCATTTTTACAATCTAACAAGCGTAATGGATTACGTTCTAACCGCCGTTGGCAATTCGGACATAATTTTTCACTCTTGGGTCTTAAGTGTTCGATTAACTTTTGCCGGTATAAAGGACGGCACTCCGTACAACCAATTGAGTTTAAATTAACATCCAGATCAGTAACACCAAGCCGGCGATAAAAATTCACTGCCAGACTGATGATTTCAGCGTCAACCCTTGGATCTTTGCTCCCTAAAACTTCAGCACCAAATTGGTTGAACTGTCTGAATCTACCGGCTTGAGGAGCTTCACAGCGAAACATTGGGCCATAATAATACAATTTCGCGATCGACCCCTGATTTGCCAAATTATGCTCAATAAAAGCCCTAACGACTGAAGCCGTACCTTCGGGGCGCAGCGTCAAGCTTCGCTCGCCTCGATCGCTGAAAGTAAACATCTCTTTTTCAACTATATCCGTAGTATCACCAATTCCTCTTTGAAACAGATCAGTATATTCAAACATCGGTGTTCGGACTTCATCGTAACCATATTCAGTAAAGATCTGATGAATCTGTGCCTCTATATGACGCCAGAGAATTGTCTGATTGGGAAGTAAATCGTATGTACCTTTAGGAGCTTGAATCTTCATCTTATTACCGCCTTATTCAGGATATTTATACGCGGAAGGCATCTGCCTTCCGCGTTGTGAAAACCATTTTCATTTTAAAGATTACTCTTCTGCCTGAGTTTGTTCTTTGTCTGCATCAGTTTGAGCGTTTTGTTCTAAACTTCTTTGATATTCTTTAAGTTCTTCTTCTTGTTTCTTTTGAAGCTTTGCAATAATTTGTTCCTCTTTTTTAGCAGCTTCAGTCATCTTCCAATCAGTAAATGTTTTTTGAAGCGCTTGATGGATTCCAAGATCATCAGCGTGTTTTCCGCCAAATTCTAACAACAGTTTTTCCGCTTTATCAGCTTTCTTGTCTTCTTTGTATACTTTAGCCAATGCTAATTGATACTCAAAACTATCTTGGAAATCAGCAGGAATCTTCTTCAATATTGCTTGGGCTTCTTCAAATTTTTTCAGATTAACATAGACATCAGATAATTCAAGATAGAGATCCCATTGTTTCTTATAATATTTCTTTTTTAATGCTTTCTCATAAGCAGTAGCAGCTTCAGCCCACTTCTTTTCGATTGCCAGTTTGTAAGCCCGGAGGCCCGGATCTAAAATATCAACCTTCTCTGCTGCCTCTTTACTGATTTTTTTCATCCAATTAACAAATTCTTCATTAGTTTGAGCAGTCATCAACAATAAGTTTTCTTCATTAGCTTTATATTGTTCTTCATATTCATCACCCTGCGGCATAGTCCGTTCGTCAAGGCGAATAATGTGATAGCCATATTGTGTTTTAACAGGTTTGCTGATGTCACCCACTTTTTCCAAAGCAAGTGAACCTTCAACAAATTCTCTGACCATCGTCGAGGCAAACTCTTGAACAGGCATTGGTCCGTATTTTCCGCCTTTTTCGATTGAACCCGGATCATCGGAATAGGTCTTTACTAATTCGGCAAAATCAGCACCACTGTTTAATTTAGCTAAAACTTCATTAGCTCGCTTTAATGCTTCTTCTTCCGTACGAAGCGGTTTATTATTTGCATCATTCAGACCAATTAAAATGTGACTTACTGCAATATCCTTAATCAAGGAACGCTCGACTTCTTCTTTGGAAACAGTAATACCTAACTCTTTGGCTTTCATTACGAAAAACTTCTGTTTCTGCATATCGGGAACTAAAACTTTGATTAACTCCTTCTTATCCCTAAATCCTTGTCTATCAAGCAATGTTTTTAATTCTTCTTCGGTAGGAAAATATTTTTTGATTAGTTTCTCGGCATCTGCTTCAGTAACTTTGATCTTATCAGCTACTTTTTTCATCTCTGCTTTAATCGCTAACTCTTCAATAGCCATCGATAATGCCATGTCTCTAATTTGTGATTGAGTATATTGAATACCTAACTGGGCAAATTGGCTGGCTTGCTGACTTGCCTGGGTAATATATTTTTGAAACTCATTCCCTTTTATTATCTCCCCATCAAGTTTAACAGCCTCTCCCTGATATGAGAGGACTTCTCGGTTCAACATCGGGAATCCCACATAAAACATTGTAATAACCATAGCCACTACTAATACCACAATAACCGGAGCAAGCATTTTTTTAGAAAATTTACGAATTGAAATCATTCCCATTATTCTATTTCCTCCTTCGCTAATTACAAAAAAAAAATGAGTAAAAACCCATGAATAGCCTTTAATTAATAAGTGCAGGATGCTTTTAATATTTTACCTAATACAATTTAAAATGTCAACTAAGAAGTATCCGGGTTAGTTGGGCTTTTTTAACTATATCCTCAGACACCCGCTGATAATATGTTGCCGGGCATTTGGGGTTTTGATGGCGTGATACTTTAAAATCAGGGCCAACAACCCATTTCGTAACTGCTCCACCTCCTAATCCGAGAATGGTTTGGCGTTCTTCCATCATTTGAATGTTATAAACACTTTCGGTCCCACGCTTGGCATAGCCAATGTTTTCAAGATCACCCAAGATCGCTCGTTGGCGGTAAAGATAATATGGTATGAAACCATGTTGCTGGAGTAGATCAACGGCAATGCCATGGGCATTAACCAACTCCTGAGACTGTAACAAATTAAGTTCATCAAATTCCTTATGCCATGATGCCGCCCGTTTTGGAGCCAAGGTATGGACCGTAATATTCTCCGGGTCAATAGCGATCACTTTTTGTAAGGAATCTAAAAACATCGTTCCGGTTTCATTGGGTAAGCCTAAAATCAGATCCATATTCAAGATTAAGTTAGTTGCCTTAACTAAATCGACAGCGTTATAAATATCAGCAATACTATGATTGCGACCAATGCCTCTTAGGGTAGCAGTCTGCATTGTCTGCGGATTGATACTGATCCGATTGACACCGGAAGCAACCATTGCTTCGATCTTGGCTTTCGAAACCGTCTCCGGACGCCCCGCTTCAACTGTAAATTCGCTCAACCTACGGATGTCAAATGCATCAGTAATCCACCTCAACACCTGTGCAAAAGAATCATCATCGAGACTGGTTGGCGTTCCGCCACCTATATAGATGCTTTCAATGTTAAACCCTAATTCGCCACACAAAGCACTGGTTGCTTTAATTTCAAGCTCTAATCCTTTTAAAAAGTTGCCGACCAAATGGCGGTGGGTTTCCAGGGAAACTGCCGGAAAAGAACAATAATGGCAACGGGTCGGGCAAAAAGGGATGCCAACATAAATACTGATTGTCTGGTTATTAATAAACTTTTCCTGAAGTTGACCAATCTCCAGCAATAATTTGGCTTTGGCTGGACTTAAACCATAGTTTTGGAGCAGTCGTTCCTGGATTTCCTGACCGGAAAAACCTTTATCCCGCAAATAGTGATAGATCTTTGTTGGCCGAACTCCACTTAAGATCCCCCACGGAGGGTTTTTATCAAAAATTGCTTTGAAAATATTAATAATTCCTAAACGAACTATTTCTTTGAGCCGTTGCTTACGGTCTTCAAGATTATAACGGCGATCATTGATCTCCTGATCATTGAATGACCAACTAACCTGTGGCGCAGACAATTGAATCTTAACACCAAAACTGCTAGCGTCAATATCAATTAACAATGAAAAATCACCGTTATCCGCAACCACTTGCGCTTGGGGATCAATAATTTTCAAGGCTGCTTCAATATTGGGTAATTGTTCAGGAAAATTAGTCTCAATTTTGTATCGCATTAAAAATCTTCACTTCAATTTAATAAATGGATTAAAATCATGTTCATGAGCTAAAGTAGTATCACACCCATGTCCCGGTAATACGACTGTTTCCGGTGGTAACGGCAGTAGTTTCCGCTCAATGCTAGTTATTATTTCCTGATAATCGCCTCCTGGAAGATCAGTGCGGCCAATACTTTGATAGAATAAAGTATCTCCCGCAAATAAAAGCCCATTACCATATAACGAAATACTTCCCTTGGTATGCCCCGGAGTTGCCAGTACCTGCAATGTTGCATCGCCCAAACTTATTTGAGCGCTATCAGTTAACACAATTGTTGCATCCGGACTTACTAACGGAGTCCCCATAAAAGTTGAAAGATTGTGATCGGCAGAGGTTAACATCACCCGATCTTGCTCATGGATTGCAATCGGAACCTGGTACTTTTCCAAAATCAAGCTGTTTCCCGCAATATGATCCGCGTGACCATGAGTATTGACAATCCACTTTAAAGTCAAGCGATTATCTTCGACGAAACGAATGATATCAGCTACCGGTCCTCCAGGATCGATAATACCGGCTTCCTGTCCTGACCAAACCAAATAAGTGTTAGTCTCAATCGGACCGGTAACAAAAGTCTTATAATTCATTTATACCTCCTTAAACGAATCAAATTGCAAATGGTTTCAACTTTTTTAGATTTTTAACTGTTTGATATAACCCTGGAGTACTTCAGCCGAATGCCGTAAACCGGCAAGTTCTTCATAAGTCAAGGTTAAATTAATCTTCTTTTCAACGCCTCGACGGGTAACAATACTCGGCAAACTTAAACAGACATCATTTAAACCATACTCGTCACACAATAAAGTTGATACTGTCAACACTGAATATTCATCCCGCAAAATACTTTCAACTATCTGTACCAGGGCTAACCCAATCGCATAATAGGTTGCCCCTTTGCCTTTGATAATACTATAGGCGGAATTTTTGACCTCTTCAAAGATCTTTTCCTTTGGTAATGGACCGCATTGTTTACCACACACCGGGCAGTACTCTGTAAATCTTAACCCGGCAATATTGGCTAAACTCCAAACCGGTACTTCAGAATCACCATGTTCGCCAATAATATAAGCATGAACGTTTGAAGGATCAACTTTACAGTGATCACTCAATAAATAGCGAAATCTTGCTGAATCAAGTACGGTTCCCGATCCAATAACCCGTTTATGATCAAAACCGCTTAATTTATAAGTAACATAGGTCATAATATCAACCGGATTGGTAGCAATCAGTAATAAAGCATTGGTACCAACCGCATTAATCTGATTAATAATTCCTCTGAAAATCTCCGTATTTTTGTTCAAAAGATCAAGCCGGGTTTCTCCGGGTTTTTGGTTTGCCCCGGCACAAATAACGATGATATCAGCATCTTTACAATCCTCATATGTACCTGCTCTTACCAAAACAGGCCGCACAAACGAGATCCCATGGTTTAAATCCATAATTTCTCCTTCAAGCCGCTCGGTATTAACATCAATCATAACGATCTCCGAGACTACACCATTGATCATTAAAGCATAAGCAAATGTTGCTCCAACTAAACCAGCTCCGATGATTACTACTCTACTACCACGTTCTTGGATCATTATTTAGCCTCCTTCTTTGATTCCACAATTCAAGAAAAAACACTTACTGTTGAGCTATAAATATATTTGAAATAATATTAGCATTCGGAATGACCACAAGCAACACATTTGGCGCAGCCTTCTACATAACCGAAAGTATACATCCCGCAAACCGGACACAGATTATAACGCACTTTTTTGGGAGGGTTGGCTTGTTTCGTCGGCGGAGTCAGCTCTGAAGTTGCTACTTCTGACAATCCCAGCTCCAGTTGCGGCTGATCATTAATCTCTTTTATCTCGTTACTCATTTTACTTAAATATTCATTGATAAACTGACCGATCGCATCCGGGACCGAACGGACCCGATTGGGACCAAACCCAACAAATCTACTGCCACCAATTCCTAATAATTCATCAGCGACCGCTTCCGGAGCAATTCCACACCTGAAAGCTAGGGAGATCAGGCGGGCAATTGCTTCAGTAAATGCTGAAATATCACTTCCTGCCTTCCCGATCTGTGCAAATAGTTCAAACGGACTTCCTTCATGAGTATTCAAGGTTAAGTAAAGATTTCCTTCCGGAGTCGGCCGGGCATCAGTAATTCCAGTCAAACGTTTCGGACGCTTGATTGGCATGATTCGTCCCCACTCGCCAAATGTCAAATGTGACTCGGCATGTTCTTTCTTTTGTAACTCTGAAGAATTACTATTGGACAGACCAAGTTGCATTGGTTGATTATCCAAACTGCCATCCCGGTATACGGTGATCCCTTTACAACCTAAGTTATAGGCCAGACGGTAAGCTGCAGCAATCTGATCTTTGGTAGCCTGACGCGGAAAATTAATTGTTTTCGATACTGCATTATCAGTATATTTTTGAAATGCTGCCTGCATCTTAATATGCCACTCCGGTTCAATATCATGCGCTGTAACAAAAACCTGGCGAATGGCTTCGGGTACTTCCTGAAAATCTGCCAAACTCCCTTGTTCGGCAATCTTCTCAATCAATTCCCTGCTATAAAATCCTTCCTGCTTGGCAACCTCTTCAAAAACACTGTTAACCTCGATCAAGCGATCATTATCCATAATCTGTCTGGTAAATGCCAAACTAAATAAAGGTTCAATTCCTCCGCTGGTATCACAGATGATACTGATCGTCCCTGTAGGCGCAATCGTTGTTGTAGTTGCATTACGGAGTTTCAAACCATCTTTTTTTGCGGTCATAAATACTGCCCTGGTAATTGGGGAAGACACCACGAATCTCTGCTAATTCGGCTGAAGCTTTTTTTGATTCGGTATCAATAAACCGCATTAACTGTTCCGCTAAGCGGATTGCTTCATCAGAACAGTAGGAAATTCGCAATTTCAACAGCAGATCGGCCCAACCCATTACCCCCAATCCAATCTTCCGGTTTGCTTTAGTGTTGGTTTCAATCGCTGGGATTGGAAAACGATTGGCTTCAATCACATCATCAAGAAAACGGACTGCCAAATGGGTGACCCGTCCCAACTCATCCCAATCAATTTCATACTTTCCGGCATTGTCCACCTTAACCATCAAGGACAGATTGATTGACCCAAGATTACAGGATTCATAAGGTAACAAAGGTTGCTCACCACAGGGATTGGTACTCTCTAAAGCGCCAATATGCGGAGTAGGGTTATCTTCATTGATCCGATCAATAAAAATAATTCCCGGATCCCCTGTTTCCCAAGCAGAAGCAACAATCTTCTCAAACACTTCACGTGCTGCCAACTTACCGGTTGGCTGATTGGTACGGGGATTGATTAAAAAGTAATCGTCACCTTTCTCCAAAGCCTCCATAAACACATCGGTTAGCGCAATTGACAAGTTAAAATTAGTAATCTCACCTTTATTCTTTTTCGCATCAATAAATTCAAGGATATCCGGATGATCAACCCGCAGAATTCCCATATTGGCTCCACGACGCGTCCCGCCTTGTTTAACCGCTTCGGTACTGGCGTTAAAGACCCGCAAGAAAGAAAGCGGCCCACTGGCTACCCCACCGGTACTGCCAACTTGGTCATTTTTGGGACGAATCCGCGAAAAATTAAAACCTGTTCCACCGCCACTTTTATGTATTAAAGCTGCTACTTTTAACGATTCAAAGATGCTTTCCATCGAATCATCAATTGGTAAAACAAAACAAGCTGACAACTGCCCTAACTCACGGCCTGCATTCATCAACGTTGGTGAGTTTGGCATAAACTTCCGTTCATCCATCAACGTAAAGAATGTCTTGGTTAATTCTTCAACCTCTTCCTTTGAGGTTCCAAAAGCACTTATTTCAACTTGAGCGATTGCTGTTGCCACTCGTTTAAGCAAATCTTCAGGGGTTTCAATTACTTTTCCATCTCGCTTCATTAAGTAGCGACGCTCTAAAACCGTTTTCGCATTTGAAGATAGCTGCATCTCTTCTTCCTCCAATATTGGTTAATTATGTATCCATACAATATCTTGTTGCCATATATATTTTATAACACAATATATAGTTTAGGCAATCTAAATTAGTTCTTTTATAAAACTTATTATTTAAAATACAAACATTTTATGGTAAAATTAAAAATTATCTGAAGGAGTGTTTCAATAATGGAAATCATCACAATTCAAAGTAATACCAAAGTTTATGCCTACACAAATCAGAACGCTCCGGTTGTATCCGAATTGACTCCCGGCGAAATGATTCAGATCGACCCAAAAAGCAAAAAATCATCCTGGCTTAAAGTCTATTTCCCTGATGGCAAATACGGTTATATAATTCCTGATCCATCAATAATATATCACGAGGAAGGAAATTTACAGCTTGGAATTATTGCAGGAAGTATTGCGGCAATAATTTCGGCAATTTTGTGGGCAACAATAACTTTAATTACGCATTATCAGTTTGGAATTATGGCTATTGGAGTCGGCTTTCTTGTAGGGAAAAGTATTTCTCATTTTGGAAAAGGAGATTCGCGGGCATTCCAAATATCTGGTGCAGTACTGGCATTACTTTGATGTTTTATCGGAAATATACTTTCAATAATTTTTCTTGGATTACAAGAAGGTTTAAGTTTGTCCATAATAGGAAATCCATCATTTTTGTTAGCAGTAATGATAGCAGATTTTTCTTTGATCGATATTCTCTTTTATCTCATTGCTATGGCAGAAGGTATTAAATTTTCAATAACAGATAATTTATAAAATTAATTTTAATTCTAACAAGGTTTATTAAAGAAAAAAGAAGAAGCGTTAAATATTAATCGCTCCTTCTTTTATTTTAGCTTGAATTATACAGTATTATCGGTAATCAATCGCTTTAAATGGGCATTTCTGCGCACAAAGCCCACATTTAACACAGAGTTGCTGATCGATGGTATAAACCTTCTTTGGTTCTCCGGAAATGGCGTTTACCGGACAATTTTTGGCACAAAGGCCACAACCTTTACAGAACTCCGGTTTGACTTTATATGCTAATAAAGCTTTGCAAGCCCCGGCCGGACAGGTTTTGTCATAAATATGAGCCTCATATTCACTCCGGAAATACCGCAGTGTTGATAACACAGGGTTAGGGGCTGACTGGCCCAAACCACATAAAGCAGTTTGCTTGATCGTCTTCGCAACCGTCTCCAATGTCTCAAGATCAGCCGGAACACCTTTACCTTGAGTAATCCGGGTTAAAATATCCAGCATCCGTTTCGTCCCGATCCGGCACGGAGTGCATTTACCACAAGATTCATCCTGGGTAAATTCCAGAAAAAACCGGGCAACATCCACCATACAGGTGTCTTCATCCATCACAATCAGACCGCCCGAACCCATCATTGAACCTGCAGCGGTAAGACTCTCATAATCCATTGGCAGGTCCAAATGGTCTTCAGTCAGGCAACCTCCTGAAGGACCTCCGGTCTGGGCTGCTTTAAAGCGTTTCCCTCCCAAAATACCGCCACCAATATCAAAGATGATCTCCCGGAGCGTGGTCCCCATCGGCACTTCAACCAGCCCGGTATTATTGATCTTCCCGGCAACAGCAAAGACTTTGGTCCCTTTGCTTTTTTCAGTCCCAATGCCGGCAAACCAATCAGCACCTTTTAAAATAATCGGTGGTATATTAGCATAGGTTTCTACATTATTTAATAAGGTAGGCATTCCCCAGACGCCTTTAACCGCAGGAAACGGCGGTTTCGGATTTGGTTCGCCGCGCTTGCCCTCAATGGAAGCGATTAACGCAGTTTCTTCACCGCAAACAAAAGCGCCGGCACCAACCCTGATCTCAACATCAAAATTAAAATCAGTCCCAAAAATATTATTACCCAACAAACCATAATCACGAGCATGTTCGATTGCTTTTGCCAACCGTTCAACTGCTAACGGATATTCGGCCCGGACATAGACATAACCTTGCTGAGCCCCGATCGCATATCCGGCAATTGCCATTGCTTCAAGGACCGAATGCGGATCACCCTCTAAAATACTGCGATCCATAAATGCTCCCGGATCGCCTTCGTCAGCGTTACATACCACATATTTTTGTGCGCCGGAAGCTTTCATCGTGAATTCCCACTTTAACCCGGTAGGGAATCCTGCTCCGCCACGGCCTCTCAAACCTGATTTTTTAATTGTTTCGATCACATCAACCGGTTGCATCTCAGTTAATGCTTTACCCAAAGCCAGATAACCATTACGGGCAATATATTCTTCAATAACTTCAGGGTTGATTATCCCTACATTTCGTAAGGCAATTCGTACCTGACGTTTAAAAAAGTTAATATCTTCATATTTCAAAAAAACTTCATTGTTAGTTTGGTATAGTAATTTCTGTACCGGTCTCCCTTTTAATAAATGTTCCTCAACAATCAATTTGACATCTTCGGGTTGGACTTTTTGATAAAACACTCCTTCAGGATAGAGCACTATTACCGGCCCCAAATCACAACTTCCGATGCATCCGGTTTCAACAACTTTAATTTCCTGGCTTAACTCCAAGTTTTGTAATTCGGTTACCAAAGAGCGGTGAACCGCTTTACAATTTGATGAGATACATCCTGCTCCAGCACAAACTAGAACATGTGTCCGATAAAATCCCATTTATTATCCCCCTTAGAAGTCATAATCCCACTAAGATGATCTTTCAAATGAAGATTGATTAATATAATTCGGAGTCCGATGTTCAAACCATATTAATTGTTTTCCCGGTAATTATCCAGAATATCTTTGATTTTATCGGCAGTGAGTCTCCCATATACATCCTCACCAATCGTAATCACAGGTGCTAAACCACAAGCCCCCAGACAACGAGTGACTGTTAGGGAAAACAAACCATCTTCAGTTGTCCCGCCAATCTCGACCGACAATTGTTCTTGTAATTCTTTAAGAATCTGAGCCGCACCTTTAACATAACAAGCCGTACCCATACAAACACCAATTGTATGTTTTCCTCGGGGTTCGGTAGTGAAGAATGAATAAAAGGTAATCACTCCATAAACTTCACTTAATGGAAGATTTAATCCTTCGGCAATTTTGGTCTGAACATCTTTCGGTAAATAACCAAAAAGTTGCTGGGCTTGATGAAGCACGGGTATCAAAGCCCCTGGCTTATCCTTATATTCACGGATAATGTTCTCCAGTTTTTGATACCGATCATCTGATTCCGCAGAATAGTTACAATGACAATTACATGCCATTATAATCCTCCTAAGACGTAAAATTTGTTGAGGTAACTTTATCTAATACAAACACTAGTTCATAAATAAGATTAACACTAATTAGCACTTTTTACAAGTTAATTGGGCTTTATTATCCAACATTTTTTACAATTTTGTTAAACATCCTTAATCCAGATTCGTGATTCTTGTTATTTTTAAATTATTGCCCTTAAGGAGCAATTTCTTACTATAAAAAAAACGGCCTATCGGCCATTTTAAGAATTTATTTGACATTTTGTCTTAAAATCCTGGTCTCTTTGTGATTTGGCTATATCTATTTGGTTTCGATGTAACTTTTAAATCCAATCCCATTCAACTCTTGTTTTAATTTCTCAGCATTGTTTTGGGTCCCAAAAGCACCAACCTGGACCGCAAACGGTTCACTATTGCCAACATAAACCGGATAACCCAGTTTTTCAAGTTCTTTGGAAACGGTTAACGCCTCATTTCGACTGGCATATGGACCAACCCGCACTTTGTATTTGACCTCAGCGACTGATTGGGTTGCCGATTTAGTAGTGTTGTTGCTAATCTTCTCTTCAGCCTGAGGAGAAGTTTCAATCTGTTCAACCGGTAAATCAACCGTTTCGATCGTACTGTTGGTGGTACCAACCGGTGTCCCCGGTTGATCCTTCACCCATCCTTCAAAAAGCAATCCAAAGACTACTCCCAATGAAATTGCTAAGAATGAGAAGAAAACCAACCCCGCAGTTTTTGACAGAAGATTAGATATTGTTTTTAAAGCTTTGCGTTCCATAATAATTCCTCCTTTAATTGCACCATGCTTCTCATTAAAGGATATCAATCGGCCTTGAAAAATATTCCTAAAAATAACGATTAATTTTTAAAAAATTTATGATACTCCTAGGCTGAACAGATAAAAAAGGCTACCCACAATGGGTAACCTTTTGAAAATTAACGTTTACTTTTATCAGTCGATTAGCTCTTTAACAATAACATTATCAACATAGTATTCTACACCTGGCTCCGGACCTTCGGAATATAACACTAATTCTTTCAATGTTCCGGTGACGTTCAACTCATAAATACCGCTGATACAGGTCCATTCTTCATCATTAACAGGTTTCGAATCAATCCAGGAGTAGTTGTCACCCCGGTCATCAGTCCGTTTTACGCTCAACCGTCCGACGCTATAAGCTTTATCTTTAAGCTTAATCCAGGCAGAAACCTCATATTTTTTACCTGGCTTCATGATCTTGCTGATATCCTGGGCTATTCCCTGCCAGGATTCATTTCGCCCGGAAACTAATACCGCATAGGTTCCGGTATGGGAAGTCTCATCGGTGATCCTAAGCTTGATCTCTCCGAAATTAAACCAGCCATCGGTAGTACCGGTTTCAAATCCGGAATTGGTTAACAATGACGGCTCGCTTCCCCAACACAATCCGTCATTGATATAACCGGCGATCTGATTCCAAGCAACCATTCCACCCTGATCCGGATTGAATGAGAAATCATTATCTTGCCGGTAGATTCCTCCCTGGATCGAAAATGCCACCCGGACTTCAACTTCATTCCCGGGTTCCAGGGTTCCTGCAGTATTGTTAAAACCTACTTCAAGATAGTAATTGGCTTGCGGAACTAAAACGTTTAACTTATTAACAGTTCCAATCACTGCAGTAGCAGGCAATGTTCCGCCACGATATTCGAATTGTTGCGGCGCTTCAGTATCAAGTGTATAAAAATAACGGATCTTTACTGTTTCCAGATTTACCGGAACAGTCCCACTATTAATTATCTTAAAGCGTGGCGCAATTGTATTAGTTTCGTTCTGGCTTGTCGCTGTCTCCATCTGAAGCTTTATTTTACCCGCTGGTGGCTTTACAACACCTTTAAACAAAAATGAATCCACTTTTACGGTTGCGCCCTGATCCCAAGGTGTAAATACCAAACAAAGATCATTTACGCCTCTTACCTTTTCGGTTGGAATCGATACCGTTTCATAAACAGTCTTCTTCCAAGCGGCAGACTTCTTGTCGTTTTCTGCCAATGAATATTTCCCAATCAAGGTGCCGATTGGGCTATATAAAAACAACTCCAGTTTGCCCGGCCCCGAAAGCGCTAAACGCAATTCGCAAGCTTCAGTGCCATTATTAAAGTTCAAGTTACGATAGACTGTATAAGCGCCTTTTTTAGTGAATACGACCGCTGAACCACCATCAATGGTGGGTTCAATCTTCACTCCAGACTGGCTGTCAAAATCTTCTGCTTCAATTGGCGACAAGCTCTCCCTGAAACTTAACTGTTCAGGGAGTTCACCATTGACCGGCACAAAGGTCGTAACACTCTTTGGTTTTAAGGAAGTATTAAAAACACCATTTTTAACCTTTAGTTTGCCTAATTTAGCTAAATCTTCATTAGCCGAGGTTCGATATGGAACAAGCATATTCAGCTTTGGAAATTGATTTAATTTAAAATCAATCTGCCGCTCTTCATTGCCGTTATTAATAACTACAATTGCAAATTTGCCAGTAGTCTTATCTTTGTAGGCAGTAACAAAAACATTGTCAACCGGATTTTGTTCGGCATCAATCCTGACATATCCAGGTCGAACAAAACGGCTGTAATTACCGATTGTATAAAGGCGTTTGAAAGTTCGATAAATTTTGTAATCAGTATCCAAATGAATTAGTGCTTCTCCGTCTTTATATGAAAATAACCACCAATAAAACCAGGCATTAACCTCGGTTACAGTCATATGGTCATGGAGCAGTTTCGCATATTTTAAGCCGTCGTCAATACTCCCGTCATTAAATCCGATATTGGAAACCTCAGTCTGCCAAATGGATTTATTATGACTTTTGGCAACCGGAAATGGTTTGGCTTTAAAGTCATATGCATGCGAAGCAATAATATCAACTCCCTGACTTGCTTCAGGATCATTTAACGTTTCGAGCGCATAGTCTTCGCCAAAATTCATCGTTTCCGGCAAAATAACTTTAACTCCAAGGTTTTCCCGTTTCAAAGTCGGAGTAAGGTGATCTTTGATAAACTCTTTTAATTGTGATCCCGTCCAGAGACAAGATGAATAATCGGTACTAAGGTCCGGTTCATTGGTTGGCGAGATTGCATAAATATCAATGTTATGATGTTCTTTATAACCCTGAACATATTTGGCAAGGTATTCGGCAAAGGCTTGATATTTATCCGGGCGTAATTCACCACCTTTGATAACACTGTTATTAGTTTTCATCCAAGCCGGAGGGCTCCAGGCGGTGCTGACAAAACGGGTACACCCTCGTTTCCGGGCTTCATTCATCAACCAAATCTGATCTTCATCCCCTTTCCAGTTCCAGACACCATCCTGAGGTTGGATACTGGGTGATGGACCATCAATCGGCTTCCCCCAATCACCACCGTCGCCAATAATATTACGGACGATGCTTAATCCAATCCCCTTCTCTTGGGAAAATAAGAGATCGAGGATCAGATTACGATCCTTCTCGGGATACTCCAACAAATTTTTGGCTTGTCGAAAGGCTCCGGAACCACCAAATCCTTCAATAACCTGTTTTTCAACATCCCAGTTCAGATTACAAGTGGTTGAAGCTTCTGTTGAAGCAATTGGTATGTAAACAATTACTGACAGCAATAAAACCAAGAGGAAGCAGCCATTACTTTTAAACCGTTTCAATTGATTCACTCCCTTAGCAATTAATAAACCGATCATTGAAACAGAAAATCATAGTTACCAAAAAACATCATTACACCGACCACAATTAACAACGCTCCTAGAATACCATAGAAATACCGGACTCCGGTTTCACCAATAAGACTAGCCAATCGTGCTTCTTTTCTACCCTTCAACAAATTGTCCCATTTTAAAATTGATCCCAGCAACATATAAATCCCCATTCCCAGAAATAAAATTTTGGCAAATAACGCCATATTGATACCTCCTTAATCATTTACTAACATCAATTATAATAAATTATAATTTTTTTCATTGGTGTATATTTAATCCCATCTTTCTCCTGCATGGTGTCTGTTGCAATAAAACCAAGTCTCTCATAGATTTTGACTGCATATGGCGAAGAATTAACGGTTATTGATTCAACTTGTGACCCAGACTTTTGAAGCTCTTCAAGAGCCAACCGTAATAATTCTTTGGCAATTCCTTGACGATGATAGTTCTTTTTAACGAATAATAATGAAATATGGGTTCGATCTCTTAACGCTAAGACTCCAACTAATTCCGCTTCATTAAAACAGCAATAAATCTGATAATCTCCATTTGTAACTCTTTGCCGTAACGCTTCCGGTTTGATAAACTCTTTAAAAGTATTGATTCCTTCATCCGAGTATTCCGGCGCTTCGAACTCTGCAAATACTTCCCAAACAAGTTCGGAAACAATCCGTTCCTGTCCTACTTGAAAGGGCTGATATTTAAAAGTTGGTTTCATTGTCTGAATCACTTCCTTATTATTACAAAGAAAACGTTTTAATTAACTCTCTTTTATTGAACTAACCAAAGCAACAATTCTTATAAATTAATGATTTTAAACTTACGTTTCAATTCTTCATCAGAATCTTTATACCGATTAGCATCCAATCTCAGGGAAATCCCAAAGACCTTTTCCAATTCGATGATTTTCTCTGCTAAAAATTTTAGCTTAAAAATCTTAGCTAATTCGAATTCTGAAAGTTCTAAATTGAGTTTCAATTTTATTGTTGTAACGTCACCTAGTTCTGGCTTTAGACCATAAAAGTCCGTTGCACCCGATGTATGGCCAGCAATCCTTTTTCCATTTTCAAATAAATTAAGTTCAAAGATATCATCATCAAAATACCCAACCGACAACCAAATTCCAGCAAGAACTTTAGAATATTTCTTGGCAATATCTTTCACAGATTCCCATTCAAAATTATCATTTAGAATAGTAATCTAATCCGTAACTATTTCGCCAATATAATATTTATTACTTATTTTATTACTCAGCTTCAAAAGTCGTTTCACCAAAAGCTCCTGTTCGTTAGAGACTGTTTGTGCCCCAAGTAAATTTTGAAACACCCGAAACGATTCATCATCTGACCTATTTTGATGTTCATTAATTAACACCTTTTCGATCTCATCGAGCGTTTTATTTCTTACATAAATGTTGGCGTACTTCGTCCCCATAGATGTACTCCTTTTGAATCCATTTAGCTTTCTCCTCAATCTGTGCTCTCTTCAGGATAGTAACGACTAACAATCGCTGCCACCTCATTTAACCATTGCTTCCGTTCTGCATCCGTACTGTCAGCAATCACTCTAAACATCATCCGGTAAACTTCTTTGACACCGCAAAAGTCAAAGATACACTTCTTCCAGATCGATTCGAGCGGATCGCCAAACACTGTTTCCTCTCTTTCAGCAGGTGTATTTGAAGTATTAAAGACTAAAGCCGACTTTGCTTTCAATAACCCTTTTGGTACGCCACCGCCATTATCAGCTTCATCAAACTGATAGGCAACGTTATTCCATAAAACCCGGTCAACCCACCCTTTCAGGATGGCCGGAGGTTGCCCCCACCAATTCGGATGGACGATTACAATCCCCTCTGCTTCTTTAATCTCAGCTTGGTGTTTTTGGACTACCTCTTCCAAACTTTGACCTGCAAAATCACTGGCAGTAACTAAGGGATTAAATTTTTCGGCATAGAGATCATGAAAATAGACCTTATGCCCATTTTTTTGCAGTGTCGTAACCACTGTTTCGGCAATCGCATGATTAAAGCTTTTACTGTAGGGATGCCCTAAAATAACCGATACTTTCACTTCTAAGCTACTCCTCTCATGATCATATTCTAGCTTACATATAAAATTGGGAGCGTAACATAATCCAACTCACATTAGGAAATCAGATCTTAATCCCACCAGAAATACCAGTTTTCAGCATTAATTAAACTTGCTGCCAAATTGGAAATAGTTCCTGTTCCTTGAAATACAATATCAGGACAATAAATAAATTGTTCTTTAGCCAGAGCTAGGGCTTCTTCTTTCGTTTGTGGCGGTTTTTTAACTGTACACTCAACAGTATCCGGTGTTACGGAAATAATATCTGCCCCATATTTTTCATGCCAATAACGCATTATCGCAACATGAATCTCCGAATCCGGGCATTCATTCCAACCGCCAAAATTTAAAAAGGCAGGAATTTCATAAGATTTTGAAGTCGGAATCAAACCTATAAACACCTTTTCTAAAGGACGTCCGCTAAGAAGTTCTTTATGGGCCACTAACTCCGGCTGAACAACTTCGGACATCGGCCAATCACCAATCATCTCGGTGTCTATTTCAAAATCCTCAGCAAATCGTTCATCCAAATAATTTTTTAAATTTACTTCTAAAGATTTTTGAATTATTTCAGCTTGATTCAATAAAAATCTGCAAATCCAAGCAACATCCATTCCCTGTATTGAACTTGATAAATAAGAAGATTTGCCAAGAAAATTCTTTATTCTACTTTCCAAAGTTCATTGGCGATTAAAAATAAAGGAACCATTACAATAATAAAGATTAATATTGACTTTCCCGTTTTTAATTTAAAGACTTCAGAAATTGAAACAATTGAATATTTAACCATAAAAGCGAATGTTACTAAAATCAAAAAGGCAAGAAATAAAACTAAACCTATCAAAAAAATATTTGGACTGTCCGGATTAATAAATTTCGCAACAAGAACAATTGGCAAAGATGCTGAGCAAAAAATAAAAGAATACAATCCTCCAAATCCGTTAGCAATGAAATAGTCCACAATTTTATCTTCACCCTTAAATATTCGAGCCACAAAAGAAACTACAATTACAGTAACAACAAAATATAGCATTGATACTAATGGTTCTTTGATTAACATTAGATAAAGTTCATTGGGTTTGGTGGAATTTGAAAATACTCGTGTAAGAAAACTGGTCAAAGCCAATATATACGATCCTAAGAATCCAAAAATTACCCCCGGAACAATCTTTCTTTCTTCAATAACTGTTCTTACAAATTTTCTTTGAGAAATAAATAAACCCCATAAGTTCATCGAACCACTCCTCAATACCTAAACTTGTATAACAACATGTCTGAAAACAATAAAGAAAGCTATTTCCTATCAACTTAGATCTGCCAATACTTCTCCAGATAAACAAATGTTAATTTATCGGATACTTTCTCTTCCTTAAAAATTCTGTAGCCAAACTTTTCATAGAGATAGATGTTCTTAATACTTTTTTGTCCGGTAAATAGCTCATAGCGCTTACAGCCATCTTGAAAATAACCTTCAATACTTTGCAACAATTTCGTCCCAATTCCCCGGTTTTGATAGTCGGGGTGGACAATAAGCCTCCCTATGTAGCAAGTATCATTATGAACATTGGCTCTGACTGATCCGATTATTCTTCCTGTAGCAATTTCAACTGCTTTAAGAAAGGTTTTTTGGGAATATTCAGCGATAATCTCTTCAAGCGTTTGTAGTAACGGTGGAATTGTATAGTCATTACAGAGCTCCGCTTCACTTATATAAGCTAACTTCTGTAACGCTAAAATCGCTTCTAAATCTGTGAGTAATGCTGTTTCAATAATCATAAATCCTCCAAATTCTTTCCTTAACAATTCTAAGTATCAATGTCTTTCCCTTTATAAATTCAACATGATTAGTAGTTTTAAGGTTATTCACTGTAGGTACCACCAGTATTTTCCTTGGTTAAAGTGCCGTATTTCTCAATTAATAAGCATTTCACCAATGTTTTACATACCGGCCGGTGGCGGGTTCCTTTAGGAATGATGATAAAATCACCGGCTTCTAAATCAATTAAACCATCGTCCAATTCAATCTGCATCTTCCCCTCTATTACGTAGAACATCTCATCCGAAGCTTCGTGGATATGAAAATCCAGGGTTCTGTTTTCTGCTAACACAATATTCAACATATGGTCATTCAGTTGGCCAACTTTGAAATATTGAAACAAATCGGAAATCTCATTGGCAACAGACTTTAAATTTACTTTTTGAAGCATATTAACACCCCTAATCCGGACTATCTAAATACCAAATATCAGCAGTAAAACCTAACGTGTTTGTCTCAACACCTTCCAATACAATCCGTGTTTTAACATACTAAAAAACTTCTATTCATCACTTACTTTTGCATATAAATATTGATCCATTATTACATCCTCTTTGATTATTGCTTTTCGAAAGTATCCTTCCTTAATATAACCCGCTTTTTCAAGTACCTTTTGGGAACCGATGTTATTTTCAAAAACTTTAGCATAAATTCGGATTAACCCCAGCTCATGAAAAGCATATTCGGTAATTGTCTTGATTAGCAACGTCATCAAGCCTTTACCCCAAAACGGTTCCGCTAACCAATATCCCAATACCGCGGAGCGTCTACGGATATCATCATTAATCCTTAAATGAAGATCGCCAATAACTTCATCTTTATAAACAATTGCAAAATATGTCTTTTGCTCCTTAACCTGCTTTATATATTCCAAGGCTGCGGATAAATTATATGGATGAGGAAAATCATCCCGAAGATATTTCCATATATTACTATTATTAGCATACCTCGCCAGTGAATCCGCATCTGCCTCATTCCAACTGCGCAAAAACAAATCCGGATTTTCTGTCTTAATCAGCACTATAATCTCTCCTACTTGACTTCAAACTTCAAACGTGGTATCCTTCGCCCTTTCCGTACAATTGATTCAACCTCACCGACTTTAACAGCACCCATCTTCTCATAAAACTCTTGAGCCTGTGGGCTGGTTACCAGGAAAAAAGACTTGATTCCTTCTGCCTTGCAATAATCGATTAAATAAGTCCACATTCTTCTACCGTAACCCTTCCCAATATATTGCGGCGCAATATAGAAAAACTCAAGTTCCACTTCCTGTGCATTTACTAAAAGAGAATAAAATCCAATAATCCGGTCTCTCTCGACAAGAATAAAGGTCGGGTTTTGCTTAATATAATCCTCAGTGATCCTGTAAATTGCCTTAAACCTTTGCATATACTCCCAGTCATAATCCCAATAAGCTTCCGATTCATAGGCAATTCTATTTAGATCATCAAGATCAGTTTTTTGGGCAGCAATTATATAATCCATCGTTTTAATCTCCTAAAAATAATCAATCCCCCAAAATATTCTAATTTATTTCATAGCCGTCAAAAGCTGCAATCTCGGTTTTTTCTTGATAGCAATATCTTTAAAACCGGCCTGATTAAAGATTTGTATTAATTCTTTGGAGCGATAAATTTTAACATCACCAGCATTGTATAATGGCAGAATTAGTAGATTGCAGATCTGCCGGAATGGAAAAGGCAAACTGATTTCGGCAATATAGATGGTCCCTCCGGGTTTTAAAACGCGATATGCTTCTTTAGCAAATTCATCAGGGTAAGGAAAGTGGTGAAACGATGCTGAAACAGTCACTACATCAAATTTGTCCGCTACAAAAGGAAGTGGCGTACAATTGGATTCAACAAATTCAAAGTTACTGTATCTTGACCTTGCCACTCTAATCATTTCATCAGCAATATCGACACCAAACCCCTGAATTGGGCATTTAGCATTGAGGTTATTCAATAATTCGCCGGTACCACAGGCAACATCAAGCACTGCAGCGTCTTCTTTTAAGTCAACAGTTGCCACCAGCTCTTCTTTGAAGAACTGCGTAAATCTGCCATCAAAAGTGTCATTATAATTCTGTGCTATTTTGTTATATGCTTTCTTTGACTGTTCCTCTTTATGATTCATTTGCCACTCAACTTTCAAAAACTAAAATAATTTCCATTGTTCCTCAATTAAATAATCAGCTATCTTTAGTTAGTTAATTGTGAACATTCTGTCGCTAACATAGGATAATCTTACCATGTTTTTGGACTTCTGAGTAGCCTCCACGCCCCCATAGCAAAAATCCTTTCTAAAAAAAGATTATTTTAGCTCTAAAAAGAATCGTGGTTGATTACCGCTAAAACCAAGTTCGGTAATGATATTGTTTATAAAGATTACATAGAATTATTATTAGATGAATTTGCAACATTTGGAGGATATCAAACAGAAAGATTTTCGTCAAGAAAAAAATAGAATCGATAAGAACCATCCTTATCGACTCATTAATTCATTCTTCAGCTTGCAAGTACTTTCTTTTTTCAGCTTCTACATTTTTAATGAATGTTTCACGATCTTTTCTCCATTGTAAATCCCATTTCTTATCATATCCAGTGACAACCCAAGGGAATGTTTCAAAAATATAGTCAATAATACGGTCCACTCGCTTCCCATTTAGAAATGAAATGGTTTTGGCAAATTCCGTTGAAGTCAAAATATACAACTTATGGGTTTTACCTACTGGGATATAATTACGATAATGACTGGTAGTTTCTTTGTAGACCCATACAATTTTTTCGGTCGGTACAACAATTGTTTTGAAGAAACCGGTATAAATAAACCAAGTCTTGGTAATCAAAATATTAAATGATTTAAATAGAGCATCTTTATCCGATACTTCCTGGTCGATATTCGCCTTAAGTTCGGCAATATCTCCATACTTCGCCAGCGAACGGTTGGCGCCATTGGCCATGGGGAACAACAATCGAATCACGCACCAAAGAATAGCTAAAAAAATGATCCCCATCACATATAATAAAATTTTCGATAAGTTAAAACCTAACCAAGTTTGAGTGTGAGTAAAGCAGTCAATCATATAGGGCGCAAGTTTAGCATTGATCTCTGCTTGAGGTAAATCTTCAATCTCACTAACTCCTTTTCGGTCCTCCTCACTTAAAGGTTGGACAAATCCTTTAAAACTCAATGCCTCTCCGGATTCCAGTTTTGAAATAGCCTTGACAGGGATCAAGACTGTTACTAATTTATCTTCAAGCGGCGCTAAAACATAAACTGCAACCGGTTTATTATCTTCTAATAGCGTCCAATCTGAGCCGTAAATTTCCGATGGAGAGATCTGGACCATTTTCTGTTGATTTTGACTGCCAATCGCTTCTAATTGGTCGTAAGTATTAAGCTCAACAGTTGTCTTAAATTGCATATCATTCAAAACAACAAGCCCAACAAGTATAAAAAAAATCAGTGCTATACCAAGTTGAATAAAAATTTCTTTTCTGAGGTGATTATCAATAAAATTGACTTCCATTTCACTATAACGCGAAAACAGGTTAATCATTACAACACCTGAATCCCGTTATTTCACTCCCTTCAAAATTAATAGCACCAGCAACAGTGCATTTGCTCATAATTATCAAAACATCTAATTATTACCAACTTAAACAGTATATCATAGGAATATAGTTAAAGCAATCATTGATACTATTTCTGTTCTGATACTTCCACCTGCTAAAAACACCATCCTCTCATCGCTTGATACTGCAAATGAGAATCCACCTTTTAACTTTGGCATTTTCTGCCTCATTATCTCCGTTCCCCTTTAAAACATTAAGTTTTACATGTTTCCCAACATCACGAAAGACTAAAAGCCTCTTAACTTTACTAAATCAATATTGATATTAATCTTACCATCAGTAACCAAAAAGTTATTATTTCCATCGCTTTTTGATTGAATCATATGTTTCAGATTCTCCTAAAGCGGTTCCAAACCAAATAATATATTCAGTCTCGGATTTCTTTTCATAATAGAATGGACCAGCTTCAGTTGCCACAATACCGAGATCTGCCAATGAATCCGGATACTTGTTATTTTTATCATAGTACTCTTCAATCTTGAAAATCAGCTTATTAGCTTCAAGCCGTTGAAAATAATAAGGATCAAATATCAGAAAATAAAGTAATCCCAAGATAATTAAAATTATTAGCACCAGCGAAAAAAATTTTACTTTCATTGAAGATTCATTTACTCCTCACCTTAATCTTCTAAGGTCTTACCAAGTTAAAAGATGGCTTAAACGAACAAACGTAAACATTTGGTTCTCCCTCTATTTATCAATCTAACATAGTGCAAATTTCAAGCAAACCTCGTTCAAGAATCAGAAGAATCTTCAAATAAAATTTCCTGCAGCTCTTCCGGTTTCATTCGCTTGATCTTTTGTTCTATTTTCCGACTATAACGACGGTCATTAGAATCAACATGACAATCGCTCTTGCGTTGATATTGCTTTAGAAACACACTAATCTCTTTTTTGATCTTCTCTTTGTTATAAGCCATAATTCCTCATAAAACCATTCTTTATTTTTTAAACTATTATTACTATTTACGAGCACAAATCATATCCTCGCCACTACATACCCCACCGATATCTAACTCGTAAACCCCATCCAAATCTGTCGAATAATCATCACAAACACTCAATTTAATCGTTCCATGTATCCATATTAGCCAAACCTGAAAGTTGGTATCTTGTTCATTACACACTCATTCCTTTAAATTATATTTAATGTTTTAAGGATTTGATAAGAGCGTCATCTTAGATTTTAATCATTAGGAAGATCGCCTTCCCAATCATCCAACCAGTCATCTTTTACAGCACTCGTCATTCGTTCCCAAATCTCATCCGGTATATCCCTTTTCCATACCCCGGACAGGCACAATCTGAATCTCTGACTTTCAGCCGCTTTCACTTCAACTTTTTCGATTATTTGATATGGGTGTTTTGATAATAAATCTTCAAGTGAACCAGCTGCTATATAGGCCAAAGTATGCTTAGAAGTTGCATATCGCACTAGCTCTACAATCAGCTGAAAAACTAAATCCGGATTACTTCTGACATACTTATCCAAATCATCATCAGCCCAGGATGTTGTTTCATAAACAAGCCAAGAATTAATAATATTCTGGATCTGGTCATTATCTTTCTCAATATTAAAATCAGCATTCTTTAGCGATAACATGCTTTTCAGCTTCGTTATAACCTGTTTTGGTATCTTCCAAAAATATGATTTATAGTTAAGAGCTATTTCTAATGCATTACAAAAATTAGGGCTATCATTCAATTCATCTTCAATTTGCTTAAGATATTTCTTACCATGCAAGCTTAAAAACATGGATAAGTAATCTTTGACAAACTTCTGAAATAAAATCGGAGAAGGAATCGTCCTGATCCCCAATTTGATAACCTGCCAAGCTTTCTCCGGATTTTCATGAATAATATCATCAATACTTAAAGCCGAAGATAGAACACTTTCAAAAACCAGAAAATGCTCGACCAACCTCCGGTATTCATAAAGTTCCTCATCTGTCACATTTATCATTAATCTCAATTCTCACCTCAAGTGTGATCTTGATACCATTGGTTTTAATCGGCTCTAAAATAAAGCACTTAATCGATTTTATTCGTCCTAATCAAGTCTAAAAACTCTAAAAATGGTGAAGCAACTTTTTCGTTCTCTTCAAAATAAGTTCAAAACTGTAAACAATTGCTCCATCACTAATATCTAAAGCAAAGTGTTTTCGGTACAATAAAAACCGAGCGGAACGGAACTTAAAAATCCCTGCATAAAATGGAAACTCCATTGCGAGCACCCCTAAAAAATAATACCCTTTAAGTTGTCCACACTTGAAGGGGGTAATTG
>Ga0209204_1000531_pt1 | contig 41334 bp, 43 predicted proteins | sample AD_JPNMR2_MetaG_FD_184425 | JGI IMG/M metagenome (GOLD analysis project Ga0209204, IMG submission 184425) | Active sludge microbial communities of municipal wastewater-treating anaerobic digesters from Japan - AD_JPNMR2_MetaG (SPAdes) (version 2) | ecosystem: Engineered > Bioreactor > Anaerobic...
AAGTCAGATACGAATCTTTTGGAGAGCGAAGCCTCGTGGAGTCTGTATTCTCCTCCTTCAAGCAAAGAGCAAAAATATTCTTCTGCTCCATAACCGTGAACTTCAAACGCAAGGATAAGAAACCTGGAAGCCTGCGATGGACAAGAGCTATAGAATGCTGGAACAACTTCTGTAAAATGTTTATGTTCTACTACAACGTCGCGAGGAGGTAATAATGTTATTCGGACAGGTCCGGATGTTCTCTCAAAAGCTTTAAGTGGTGTAAGCTCCAAAACAGAGGCTGGGATGCTCTGTGAACGGGAAAAGAACTAGGATCATTAACGATCCATCTGATCTGGTCCCTCTGCTCCAGGTTTTTGGCTCTGAATCTCACAAAAGGGTTTTCGATAAGCTCTGTGATCAGTGGCTGACTGAGAGAGAGCTTGTTGAGATCTTCGGAGACAACGAGAGCGTCAGCCAGTCCATAGAGCTTCTCCGGAAGAGCGGCCTGATAGAGACGAAGTGGAGGGTGCCAGAGCCTGGAAAGAGCCCTGAGAAGGAGTATCATTCGGCTTTCTCGAGGGTCCAGGCGAACTTTTTCTCGTCCATGGAGGATCTCAGCGACCTCATCAGGGTAACATTCATGTCTGATGAGGAGCTCAGGGACATAACAGAAAGGCTCAGGGAGAGGGTCCGTTCAGGCGTGACATCGATATCAACGCTCTCCCGGGATCTCGGAAAGAGCCAGATGTATCTGAAGGCAGCAGCGAAACGTGCGAAGGGGCTGACGGTGAGAGGTCAGAGGATAGAGCTCTCTGAGGATTGATCCCAGGCGCAGGTCATTCAGGCCGGTGAGGAAGACGCATGCCAAATGTTCTCCAGTCGAGACGGGACAGCTCCAGGTTCCAGATACTTGTGGAGATCGCGGCGCATCAGCCGAACGTCAGGCAGAAGGAGGTGGCCGACAAGCTCGGTGTGACTCCTCAGGCGGTCTCCGAGTACATAAAGGAGCTTGTCGCAGACGGCCTCGTCGAGACAGACGGCAGGATGCGCTACAGGATAACGAAGAGAGGCGTTGAGTGGCTCCTCGAGAGCGCAGCTGAGCTCAAGCGCTATGCAAGGGTCGTGATGGAGGAGATCATCAATCATGTCTCCGTCTGGCCTGCGATCGCGAGGGAAGACATATCAGAGGGGGAGCGTGTTACACTCGAGATGGAGAATGGCCTCCTGTACGCCACGCATTACCGCCCGGATGTCGAGGCCAGCGGGATAGCTATCTCAGATGCGCCCAGAGGGGAGGATGTAGGGGTCTCTGATCTGCGGGGGCTCATAAGTCTTGAGGAGGGGAGGATAAAGATATGCAAGGTCCCCAGGGTCCAGCTTGGAGGGAGCAGGCGTGTTGATCTGAAGGCGCTCTCCGGATTGATCCCTGAGAAGGGCCTTGTGGGAGCTCTGGGGATTGAGGCTCTCATCTCCCTGAGAAAGGTCGGAAGGGAGCCGGATGTCTTCTTCGGCTCGAAGGAGGCGGTGGTCGAGGCCGCCTACCATGGCGTCTCCTCGATAATAGTAAGCGTCGATGAGCAGATCCCGGGGATTCTGAACCGGCTGGAGTCAGAAGGTATTAAGTACGAGCTCGTCGACCTCACCCTGACAGGATGAGCTTGAACGTTCTGGCGCAGGCCGAGAAATCCAGGATTCTTCTGCTGCCCATAAAGGATGACAGGGTGGTCTTCGAGGGATATCTGCGCATAAAGGATACCCCGAACGGACCCAGACCATACAAGTTTCTGGTCAAGAAAGATACCGTGAGGTATCTTCCCCCAGACGATTCCGTGAAGCTGCTCCGGAAGGCAAGGGGCATATTTGTGGCCAAGGGCGAAGAGACTCTGGAGCAGAGATTTGTCGAGCTGCTGAATGCATACCAGCTGAAACACCACAGGGTCTCTGTATGCCAGCACTGTCTTGGAGGAAAAAGGGTCACACTTCTCGGAGAGGACTCTGTGAGTTACAGGGGCTCCAGAATATGCTACAGATGCGCAGTCGATGAGATAAACAGGGAGGCCGAGTTCAGAGGGATAGGGAGGGCCGGGAGACGGCACCTCGCGGGAATACTCGCGAGGAGGCGAGATCTGGATGAGGTCATGGATCTCCTGAACCTCCAGAGGATAGATCCTGATCTTACCCGTTTCGATGTCATCCCCGCCTCTGAAGAGGTCGCATCCCTGAGCATTGATGATATCCAGATCCCCACAGAGCTGCGGGATCATCTGAAGAGGCGGCTCAGCAATCTCCTGCCGGTGCAGGCGATGGCTGTGCGGAAGGGGCTTCTCGAGGGCAAGAGCCTTCTAGTCGTATCTGCGACAGCGACCGGGAAGAGCCTGATCGGGGAGATCGCTGGTATAAAGAACCTGATCGAAGGAAAAGGGAAGCTCCTTTTTCTCGTCCCCCTCGTCGCCCTGGCCAACCAGAAGTTCGAGCAGCTCTCCGCTTATTCCGAGCTGGGATTCAGGACATCGATAAAAGTGGGCGTGAGCCGCATACGTCTTGGAAGGGGATTCAGCCTGCCGACAGATCTGGATGCCGATATCATCGTCGGGACATACGAGGGCATAGACCAGGTTCTCCGGAGCGGCAGGAGTCTTGGCAGGATAGGGACAGTGGTCATAGACGAGGTCCACATGCTCGAGGATCCAGAGCGCGGCCACCGTCTTGCGGGAATGATCGCGAGGCTGAGATTCGTCGCTCCCCGGGCCCAGTTCGTATACCTCTCAGCGACAGTCGGAAATCCCGTAGCTCTCTCAAAGAGCCTCGGCGCGGAGCTGGTCGAGTATGAGATAAGACCTGTGCCCATAGAGCGACATCTGATCTTCACATCACCTGCGGACAAGCTGCATCTGATAAGAAGACTGGTGGGAGCCGGAGCGTCTGTGAGATCCTCAACCGGATATAAAGGACAGACGATAATATTCACGAACTCCAGGAAGAAGTGCTTCTCGCTCGCACAGGCGATTCCAGGAGCGGTTGCGTATCATGCAGGACTGCAGTACCATGAGAGGAAGCGGATAGAGGAGCTCTTCGCTCAGGGCAGGATCAATGCGGTTGTCACGACATCTGCGCTTGCAGCGGGTGTGGATTTTCCCGCATCGCAGGTGATATTCGAGACGCTTGCGATGGGGATCGAGTGGCTCACTGTCCATGAGTTCAACCAGATGCTCGGCAGGGCGGGCAGACCAGGGTATCATGACAGAGGTCTTGTGTACATACTCGCAGAGCCAGGGCGGCGCTATAACGGCCTGGAGAGCGAGGATGAGGTCGCCCTGAGGCTTCTCAGCAGCTCAGTTGAGGATGTCTCCCCGCATTATGAGGAGCAGCAGCAGCTCGAGGAGGTTCTCGCAAACACAGCTGTTGCCAGATCCGTGGATGAGCTGAGGGAGCTGCACAGGCTCACAATTGGTCTGGACGATCTGAACAGGGCTATGGAGATGCTGCGCGAGAAGGATCTTGTAAGATGCATATCCCCCACCAGGCTCGGCAGGGTGGTGGCAGCGCACTTCCTGAGCCCGGAGCAGGCGGATCTTGTGATAAGAGGCATGAATGCAGGGAAATCCCCCACAGAGATCGCCGTCGATCTCGAGCAGTTCGATGCACTCTTCCTGAGGGCAGCAGAGGAGATATCATTCAGGATCAGAATGCCGGTGGCGCAGAGGGTCTTCCAGGGGTCCTTCTTCGATCTCATCTCGAGCCCCGATCTCCTAAAGCTCGATCGCAGAATCCAGGAGGAGTGCCTGCGCTTCGCGAGGGATTTCATGAGATGCAGCTGCAGGGAGGCGCCTTACTGCGGATGTGTGGAGCGGGCGGTATCGATGAGGATTCTGGAGATGAGATCTCAGGGAATGGACCCGAAGGAGATACTGCACGCCTTCAGCGACGATTACGGGATCTACGGGTATGAGGGGGATCTGATCAACTACCTCGACCAGATTGTGAGATACCTGGAGGCGATCGAGGCGATTGCCATGGTCCTGAGGAAGATGGAGATCGCAGAGGAAGCTGCCAGGTCGCGGAGAAGAATCGAGGGGACAGAGGAGTGAGGTGCGCAGGATAAACTCGGGTATTCGGGCAGTGGCATACAGGCCCGCATTCAGGGCAGCAGAAGGTCGATCCCCAACGATGCAGTTTTAGGAGGTCACCCGGTCTCAGGTTCTGCGCATCCTGTCTGCTCATCTTTTTTCAGGGCTGCAAATGCATGTTTCTCCCTGGAGTGAGGTAGCGCTTTTCTGCTGAGGAATTCGAGATGTTTCACAATCTCTGGCAGATAAGAAGCAGGGAAGCCCAGCACCACCTCACCATCCCCCATGTCAGTGGCATCACGGCAGCCGTAGCATCCCAGGCTGAAGTTCAGCCTTTTCTCCAGATAGGGGGAGAACTGTGGAGTCAACGCATGTCGCCTGAAGAACCGCGGTGCTGCTCTGCACCCTCTCTCCTTCCCGCAAGTGCATGTACGAAAGAACAATCCACATGAGCTTTTCCGCTTCGCACTCCACAACCACCAGATCCGGCAGATGCTCTGCAGCTTCCAGAGGATACAGATGTATTTGTTTCACTGCACCCATCTCCAGATGCGGCATATCCTCGAACATTCTGCGCGCGACGCTTTCGTCTGAGACTATCCCGAAGCTCACCAGCCCCCTTCCGGTTCGCAGCGGCTCTGGCAGAGGCCTGAATCCGAACGCTCGGGCTGCAGCCGGGCACGATATACCCTCGGCTTTTAAAATAACACTTCTGCCGTGACGGGCGTGCATCAGCGCCTGGCAGTATCGATGCCTCTGCAGCACATCAGCCCCCTCCACTTCGCCATCCCCCAGAAACCTCACACCAACTGGCGATGTTGACAGGCCCAGTATCGCTTTCATTCTCGCCCCAAGATCCTGGACATCTCTGATATCTGGCATTTGCCTCAACCCTCTGCAGGAGATCGCCCCGGAACGCTCCGATTGGCGGCTGGATCTCACAGATCCCTATTCTGGTCGCACGCATCTGCGCATTCCGGAACCATCTCTAATCAGTAACATATCAAGATCTGTTGATATTTATGAATTGTGGCTCTTTGGTCGGACGTGTCCAAATAAGGATCAAATGTTTCTGGCATGAAGAAGCGGTAAGGTCGAATTTCTGGATTCGGCTCTTATCCGTAGAGGTCCCTTTGGTCCACATGAATAAGGCTGATCATGCAGATTGAATTCATATGGTGCGATCCTCACGAATCCAAATTTATCAATATATATTGATGCCTCCAGTCGGCCTTTCTGGCATGAAAGGGCGTGCGCCCACAGCCCTCCAGTGAGACCTCCGATGATCGCTGTAGCAGGATGCAACTCAGGATCACATATTTTCAAGGATATGGCTTTCACGTTAAAGTTAAATACTATAATACTCAAGCTGGATATGTGTGCAGAGAACCAGACCTTCCGGGACCGCTGCGGAGGATCCAGCGATACATCCGTGCGCTGCACTGCCCGACCAGATGGGCCATAATCCGCTGCATTGGAGATGGTGAGAGGAGCGCGAAAGAGATCTACGAGGAGTTGAGCTCTCACGGAGAGATCTCGATGCCAGGGCTCTACTACCACCTCTCCGCTTTACGGCAGGCAGGCATCATTGAGGTGGCGGGATACAGGGAGAGCGGTGGCGGCATACCGGAGAAGGTGTGGAGGTTAAGGACCCGCAGGATCGTGATCGATCTTCTGGATGAGACGGAGGTGGAGTGAATGTGCCACGCGAGAGGGTTGGTATTTGAGAGGTGGGCGCATCATGGACTGCATCACCATGGCGTCTGCTGCTGCACTGGATCCGGCAGGGTTTCGGGCAGAGAGGAGCTGATTGATGGACTGAAGGAGTACAGGGATGAGCTGAAGCGCGAGCTGGAGCGCGTCGAGGCGAAGCTTCGCTCTCTCCAGCCAGAGGTAAAGGACTGAATTGCATCGTGGACCGGGCATCATTTCTGCTTTCAGGAGAGCGCTGGGCGCGGACTCCAGGCCGGAGGCTGTATTCCTCCGCAGAACTCAGATGTACGCAGCCGTGAGGCAATGCACTGGAGGATAAGATGGATGCGATTCAGGTCAAAGATCTGACAAAGCGATTCAGAAGCTTCACAGCGGTCGATCATATAAGCTTCAGTGTTGTGGAAGGAGAGATATTCGGCTTCCTCGGGCCGAACGGCTCTGGCAAGAGCACCACCATAAGGATGCTCACAGGGATTGTGAAGCCTGACGAGGGGACAGCCGCCATAATGGACCACGACATCAGCAGAGACCCGATCAGGGCGAGAGAGTCGATCGGGTTCGTCCCGGAGATGGCCAATGCTTACGTGGAGCTCACAGCATGGCGGAACCTGATGCTCATGGGTGAGCTGTACGGAGTTCCACGTAGGGAGCGGGAGGAGCGCGCCGGCGATCTCCTGAGGCGGTTCGGCCTTTATGAGCGAAGGGATGACCAGGTGCGGGGATTCTCCAAGGGGATGAGGCAGAGGCTCCTCCTCTGCATGTCTCTCATCAACGATCCTCCTGTGCTCATACTTGATGAGCCGGCATCCGGCCTGGACGTGGAGAGCTCGAGGCTCATTAAGGATGTCATACGGGATCTGAACCGGGCAGGCACGACGGTCTTCCTGACAACTCACAACATAGAGGATGCAAGCCAGCTCTGCGACAGGGTGGCTATAATAAACCAGGGACGGATCATCGCGGTTGACCGTCCGGAAGCGCTGAGGCGAATGGGGGGCGGTCTTCACTGCATCGAGCTGAACTTCAGCGGATCTGTCAGTGAAAATGAACTGTCTGGCTTCACATGTGTTCGGGAGGTCAGGAGGTCTGGAGACAAGCTCAGGCTGTATGTCGATGATATCGACATGGCAATAGGCTGCATCGCAGACTACTCGAGAGCTCACGATCTGCGGATTCTGACGCTCAACACGCTCGCACCCTCTCTGGAGGATATCTTCGTGAGACTCACAACAGGAGTTGAATCAGATGAGCTGGCTGGAGCAGCTTAAGAGATCACTGGTCATCGCCAGAAAGGATGTCTGGATCTACTACGCCAAAGGGCCGGTAATGGTCTTTGGCCTGATCTTCCCCCTATTTCTGCTTATGGCGTTCACAATCGGGCGGAATATGACAGTAAGAGATCTGTTTCCAGGGCTGATGGGCATGGCGATATTCTTCACATCAACAGCTGTCGGTCCGGCGATCCTCCCCTGGGAGGCGCGGTCCAGAACCCTGGAGCGCCTCGTGACCGCGCCTGTTGAGGTCTGGGCGCTGCTTCTGGGCGATGTCTTCGCATCCTTCGTATTCGGCATACTGATATCTCTGATTCCACTCGCTGTCGCAGTGGTTATGGGAGTTGAGGTTATTCATGTGGTGGTCTTTGTGCTGGGAATGCTTCTCGCAACATTCTGCTTCGCATCTCTGAGCATACTACTCTCAGTCTATCCGCCCACAGATGTGCCTGCGACGGTTATGATGCTCTCATCACTGGTTCGCTTTCCCCTGGTATTCATCAGCGGAGTCTTCGTGCCGGTTGATGAGCTGCCAGGATGGGGGCGTGCCATCTCCTCGGTCTCACCGCTCACATACTTCGTCGATCTGGCAAGGTATTCGATAAGCGGCATCAGCTACTACTCGGCTCCTGTGGATCTGGCGGTCATGACTGTGTTTGCAGCCGTATTCCTGCTGGCAGCGGTAAAGCTCCACGAGCGGTTCCTCCCGCAGAGATTTTCATGAGAACCAGGAACAACTAAAGACTTTTCTGGGGAACAGAGCTGCTGGATCAAACCAAAAATGGTAGCATGAATCCCACGATGGTGGGTACATGCCTGGATCCTGTTGGATCCCGCTTTAAGACAGCGCGCTCATTCCCATGGCTGGTGGTATTATGCTGGCAGGCGATGAGAAGATCTCCTCCTTCTTCTCGGTCACATCGAAGAACTTCCTTGTGCTCAGCTGGGCTGGCTGTGTCGTCTTTGTGGTCTCCGCTGCCTCTGTTACATTCGTCTGAGCAGCCGGCGCAGGCGGTGCAGCCTCAGTTATGACCGCAGGCGTGTACACAGAGGTATCAGGATTTATCCACATCGCTGTGAACTTCCCGCTATCCACAACACCTGTCGGGCTGTACACGCTGTAGGCACCTGTGATCGTGTCCTCTGAGCAGCTGCCCTTCAGCACGATGGGCACAAGGCTCTTGCCCTTCAGCGCGGTCAGGACGAGATTCACGCTGTTGTTATTCACAGTTCCCACAACAACGCCATTCCATGGCTCAGCACCCTCGTACTTTGCAGAGCCGAAGAGCTCCGATCCGCTCTGGTTCAACGCCATTGTTATCTGCTCCCCGCTGCTCAGGCCGAGGGACCAGATGTACTGGAGGCTCAGCGGAGCCGCCTCAGCGGTCATATTTGATGTCACATTCATGCCCTCAGTCACATTATCCATGCTCGCAGTTGCGTTCTCCGCAACCGCAGCCTGATCCTCGCACACCCCAGCACCGATGATGAGCAGAAGAAGCAGGCCCATGTACAGAAACTTTGTCAGCAAGATACAACCTCCTTGAATTCGTCACTTGCCTATGTTTCATGCCAGAGGGATCTGATCGCATAATAAGCTTTCCGTCGTACACTGGATCAGAAACCCAGATAAACCACCAGAATTGGCCGCAAATATAGTTCGTCTTTAGTCGAAGTTGTTCCGGCTGAGAGTCTGCCTGTGCACATCAAGGATCTGCAGCGACTATGGATGTTATTGAGCGTCTGGGCAAGGATCTTAGAGGACAATTAAACCAGGATCTGCAGAAGAGATCGCTAGAACCCCGCGTCCTCCAGAGCCATGCTGCATCTGCACGATCTCCGCTCGGGGATTCTCGAGACCACCCCCTCGATTATCCTGGCGAGATCGTCCCTCATCTTTCTCTCGACGCTCACGATCTGGACGATATCAACCCGCCCCTGGCCAGCGACGTTCGTCACCAGACAGATCGAGGCGTAGCAGAGTGCTTTCTCCTTCGCAAGCACAACCTCAGGGTATCCGGTCATCCACACAACATCGCCGAAGTTTCTGAGCATTCTTATCTGGGCTCGCGTCTCGAAATGCGGCCCCTCAGTGCACACATAGACGCCCTCATATGGCTCATGCCCCTCGGCTCTGCAGGATTCTATCAGCACATTCCTTATCTCTGGGCAGTATGGCTCGCTCATATCCACGTGGACCGCGCGATCCTCATAGAATGTGGGAGTCCTGGATTTAGTGAACTCTATTATGTCATTTGGTATCACGAAGCTTCCTGGAGGCGAGATCATCGAGCCGACCGTGTTTATGGCTATGACCCTCTCTGCACCCGTGGCTGCTGCAGCGGAGATTATCGCCCTGTAGTTGATGCGGTGCGGCGGCAGATGATGTTTATCGCCGTGCCTTGGTATAAACACAGCATCTCTCCCGCTGATCCGCGACGAGATCGCTCCCACGTTACCGTATGGCGTGGCGATATCGATCCTCTCTCCGCTGTGGGTCAGGATTCTACCGATGATGGCCACCTCAGCGCGCATCAATGAAAGTATGACGCGCGAGGATAAAGCAGTTTTGTCCGAAGATCTCTTCGCTCTTATCCATATGATAACTTGCTCATAGAAGCACCGGTCCTGCCATGCATTCTTGGTGAATGAATAAATGCGTTCAGCAACCACATTGGACGACCTGCAAGTTGCCAAACACATAAGAGCGGATCTCTTTTCACTCTTGAGACCATAATATCAAACATGCGGCATATCTCTGTCTCACATCTCGATCTGATGTTTTAGGGCGTCAACCATAAGAGCGCGCAGCTAAGAGCGTCTCGTATGAGGTGCGAGATATGTGGTGCCGAGGGAGGGCCCCTTCTCAAGGTCATGCACAGGAAGCTAGGGCCCAGAAGGATATGCGAGAGGTGCTACGAGCGTGAGATCGAGATGCTCATGGATATGAAGCGCTGCTGCTGACGTCTGGTAAGAGGTAACTGCCCTTCGGACAGGAGACACATATTGCCACCGAGGTAAAGGCAGAGGGGTGGAAGGAATCGCACAGCAGCGCGCTCAGCACCGAACCAGAAAGCCTTATATCGAACAAACCCGGTACGGAATAGACAGCGCGGGGGTAACCAAGCCAGGCCAACGGTGATAGACTCAAGATCTATTCTCGCAGGAGTTCAAGGGTTCAAATCCCTTCCCCCGCATTTATTTACCGGTAAGAAATAAACACCGCTCTTATCCATCAGATAACTTGCCCGAAGAGGCACCAGTCCTGCTATGCGCTCATGGCGAGCGAATGAGTGCATTCAGCAACAAGCTTGCATGTCTTTCAAGTTGCTGAATACATAAGAGCGTATTTTCTTTTACCGTCGTACCGAACTCAGCTCGTGCCACTCGCCGCGATCTTTGTTGACCTGGATAAATTGTTCGTCAGAACTTACCAGTAGCGCGAAAATTCCATCCCGCAATCTTTTAAGAGATGTTGTTTGGTGAGATGCTTTTCGGTTCGTGGGCTACAATCGGCGATCTTGTTTCCAGGAACTAGCATCCAGGATACTCCATGTAAGCCTGCTGGACCGGATGCTCCAGCTCGATGCAGCCGCACGGCCAGAAAATGGCCCGATGTCATCTCTCGCATGCGTTCCTCCCGGCCGGCGCCGGCGAACGGCGCAAGCTTTTTATCCTGAGTTACGATGATCATTCTGCCTTCGCACTTATTGTATGATGAGGATTTGAAATGGCCAGAATGCATAGTCGTAAGAAGGGTTCATCGAGATCAAGACCACCGCTGGTGGACAAGCTGCCTGAGTGGTGTGATGTGAGCAAGGAGGAGCTCGAGAAGACCATAATGACCCTCCATGAGAGGGGAATGTCGACTGCGATGATCGGGCTCACGCTCAGGGATCAGTATGGTGTGCCGAATGTGAAGATGATCCTCGGAAAGAGCCTGAGCAGCTTCCTCAGGGAGAGGAACGCGCTCCCGGAGATACCTGAGGATCTGAGCAACCTGATGAGAAAAGCGCTTGGACTGAGGCGACACCTCCTCAGAGCCCTCCCCAAGGGTGCTGTGAGCGATACGAGCGGGGGCAGGCTTCCAAAGACGAAGGACATACACAACAAGAGGGCCCTCCAGCTCGTTGAGAGCAAGATCCGCAGGCTCGTGAAGTACTACAAGCGGGTTGGCAGGCTGCCTACCACATGGGATTACAGGCCTGAGGCCGCTGAGATCCAGATATCATCAAAGCAGTGATCATGAAGGCGTTCGAGAAAGCCGCAGAGTCCATAGCCAGGGCCGTTCTCCAGTGCGATAGGGTCGTCGTGGTCTCACATGACGATGCTGATGGCATATCATCAGCAGGTCTGCTCTGCAACGCTCTCGCTCGCGCCGGGATTCCGTTTCAGGCCAGGCTGACGCAGCGTCTGACTGGGGATACCATTGAGGGACTTGAGCCGCCGATTGTCTTCTGCGACATGGGAAGCGGTCAGCCTGAGGTGATATCCGGAATAAAGGGCGACGTCTTTGTGCTCGACCATCACAGGCCTGTCGGCTCGCTGGACTGCATGTTCCTGAACCCCCATAACTTCGGCATCGATGGGGCCTTTGAGATGAGCGCGTCAGGGGTCGTTTACTCTGTCGTGAGAAAGATGGGTGATAACAGGGATCTCGCAGGGCTTGCGCTTGTGGGCGCGATAGGCGACAGGCAAGCGATGATCGGCGCAAACAGGCTCATACTCGAGGAGGGCCTGGCCGCGGGAGCTGTGGAGGTGCGCCCCGGGCTCAAGATGGCAGAGGATGGTGATGTCTCGAAGGTCTTTGAGCGCTCAATCGAGCCGCTGCTCGACTTCACCGGAGATCCAGAGAGGGTGAGGGCGTTCCTGAGAGAGGTCAGCGTTGATGGGAAGGTGAAGGATCTCAGGGGAGAGTCGCTTACAAGGCTCTCAACAGCGCTGGTTCTCAAGCTTCTCATGCAGGGGAGCTTCGCTGCGGATTCGGTGATAGGAGAGACGATACGGCTGAAGAGAGAGGTGGTCGAGAACGCCTTCGAGCTTGTTCTCCTCCTGAATGCGTGCGGCCGTCTTGAGAGGCCTGGAGTCGGCCTGACGCTCTGTCTGCGGGACCGGTCTGCACTCCCTGAGGCGAGAAGGATCGCAGATGATTACAGAAAGGAGATCCTTAAAGGCATAGATCTGCTCCGCAGGAACAATAAAGAGATGGAGAACATAAGGTACCTGATAGCAGAGAACCTCCACGGCGGCGGGGTCATAGCAGGTCTCGGCATAAGGTATCTTTACACTGATAAACCTCTCATAGTTCTGAATAACAAAGACGGCACCGTCAGGGTCTCCGCGAGGGGCAACAGGCTTCTTATTAAAAAAGGTCTGGACCTGTCAGTAGCTTTGAGACAGGCGGCGGAGAGCGTTGGCGGGAAGGGCGGTGGGCACAACATAGCAAGCGGCGCCTCGATACCGCCTGGCACTGAGGAGCAGTTTCTCTTTAAGCTGAATGAGATCATCGGTGGTCAGCTGAAGCGATGATATCTGTAAAGCTCATCTTCTGGGGCAGTGATGTGCAGGAGATATCAAAGGCACTGGAGCCGGACAACCTTCCGAGCATGAAGGTCTCTGTGCAGGAGGATGAGCTGATCGTGGAGCTCTCTGCTGAGAGGATCGGCACAGTGCTGTCCACGGTCGATGATCTTCTGATGAACATCAAGGTGGCTGAGGAGGCCATTGGCTCCTCGGAGGTTTGAGATGAGATTTCACTTGGAGGCGAGCCTGAGGCTCAGCGGCGATGCCGCAAAGGCCGAGGGCGATCTCGCTGAGTTCTTCGAAAAGCAGGCTGCGGACCTCCTGAAGAAGGGCGCGCCTGAGGGCATGGGCGCGAGGGTTGCTGGCTGGAGGATCGCAGGGGACCGGCTGGAGATAACGATAGAGAGCGATAGATATGTAAGGGCTCATGATGCCCTTCTGAGGCTGAGAAAACCGCTCGCGGATCTCCTCGGCAGAAAACACAGGCTGGGGATACGGGGCATAGATGTAAGCAGGTTCGAGATAGAGATCGAGTCGGATCGCCCGATAACCCACAGGATTCCCTATGTCAGGGAGTCGAGATACGAGGATGGGCGCCTCACGCTCCTCCTGGGCGTCGAGGATCCGAAGCGCGGATGGACCTGGATGCTGGAGAACCGCATCCCTGACAGGATCGTCAACCTCCTTGAGGAGAAGCTCCAGAGCTACGGCGGAAAGGCCGAGCACTGGGAGCTGCTCTGGGAGAGCCCGCCGAGGGAGATCAAATTCGATGGTGATCCCACGCAGGAGATGTTGAAGCGGGGATGGATAAAGCACGGATCCGCGCGAGGACAGTGGATACACGGCCCGCAGTCGACACATCTCTTCAGGACGTTCGAGAGGATCGTGCTCGAGGAGATCCTTGTGCCCCTTGGATACAGGGAGATGATATTTCCCAAGCTCGACACATGGGATGTGTGGAAGAGGAGCGGGCATGCCCAAGGGGTTTACCCTGAGATCTACTATGTGTGCCCGCCGAAGAGCAGGGACCCGGCGTTCTGGGAAGAAGTCATAGATTATTATAAGGTCACACATGAGATCCCGCTTGATCTGATAAAGGAGAAGATCGACTACCCGATCGGCGGGATGTGCTATGCTCAGTGCCCCACATTTTGGGTCTTCCTCCAGGGAGCCACGCTCCCAAACGATGAGCTCCCGATAAGGGTCTTTGACAGGTCCGGAACGAGCCACAGATATGAGTCCGGTGGCATTCATGGCATAGAGCGCGTCGACGAGTTCCACAGGATTGAGATCGTATGGCTCGGCACAAAGCAGCAGGTAATGGAGGAGGCTGAGCGGCTCAAGGAGAGGTACAGGCGGATCTTCGAGGAGATACTGGAGCTGCGCTGGCGCATGGCCTGGGTCACTCCATGGTTCATGGCGCAGGAGGGCAGGACAGGTCTCGCTGAGATGGAGGGCGCCGGCACCATAGACTACGAGGCGCTGCTTCCATACAGCGGCAACTGGATCGAGTTCCAGAACCTCTCTGTGAACGGGGAGAAGTACCCGAAGGGGTTCTCTGTAAAGGCGCAGAGCGGTGAGAGCCTCTGGAGCGGCTGCAGTGGAGTTGGTCTGGAGAGGTGGACGAGCGTATTTCTCGGACAGAAAGGGCTTGAGCCGGAGAACTGGCCCGAGGAGTTCCGGAAGAGGTTCGGGGAGATGCCAAAAGGCTTCAGGTTCCTCTGACCTCTGCCATTATTTTATCTGCCGTGCTCCGCCGCGACTTTGTGTGTGCCAGGATGCATGCTATTCCTGTCCACCAGGAGGTTTCCGAATAAAGAAGATGCGCTCATAATAATCAGTATCCTCAAACACCGAACGCTCTTATCCATTTGATGACTTGTTTGAAGGAGAGAGGTCATGCTATGCGTTCGTTTCGACTTACCTTCGACTGCGTCGAAGGGTTTCGACGAATTCGAAACTCGAACTCTTCGACCTCGTCGAAGGTATGGCAATAATGCTTTCAGCGACCACGTTGCATGCTCTGCAAGTTGCTGCGCACATAAGAGCGACCTCGAATATCTGGATAAGATTCGAACAGGTCCGTCAACGAGCTCATAAGATTTTAATCTGATACGCGTCAATTTATGTTTATGCTCACACTGGAGGAGGGAAGAAGGGCGGTCAGGCTGGCCAGGGAGGCGCTGACAGCTTACGTCAACAGGAAAGAGATCATAAATCCGCCCGATCTTACTGGAGTCTTCAACGAGAGGCGTGGCGTTTTCGTGACCCTGGAGAAGAACGGAGAGCTGCGTGGGTGCATAGGCTATCCCAGAGCAGTCCTTCCGCTAGGGAGGGCGATTGTGGATTCTGCGATAAATGCCGGCACGAGAGATCCCAGGTTCCCCAGGGTCCGTCCGGATGAGCTTGATGAGATAACGATAGAAGTCACGGTTCTCACCGAGCCGCAGGTTATAGATGGCGACAAAAAAACGCTGCCAGAGAGGGTTCAGATCGGAAGGCACGGGCTGATAGTCACAAAGGGCATGTATTCCGGCCTGCTCCTGCCCCAGGTCGCGACAGAGTACGGCTTCGATTCGGTGGACTTTCTCTGTCAGACGTGCCTCAAGGCCGGGCTTCCTGTTGACGCATGGCTCGATGATGATACAGTGATCGAGTGCTTCGAGGCACAGATCTTCTCCGAAACCAGCCCGAACGGCGATGTGATTGAGAAGATGCTTCCTGCATGCGATACGCGATGAGTGGTGGATGAGATATGCTGGAGCTGATGATACCCTTCTTCCTCCTCCTTGTGATTCTGCTGCTGGCCCTCCCGCTGATATTCATATACCTCTTCATACGCATCACAGAGGAGGCATTCGAGCAGATCGGCTTCGGCCACTGGCATGCGAGCCTGATGGTATTCGGCTCGGTAATCGGAAGCATGATAGATATACCGCTGCACAGCGGTGTTATAACAACCTATCCGGCGTTCATGATCGATATGATGAACGCGATTCCTTCTGATATCCCTGTGAGCTTCCATCCGGTGCGCCTGCTGGTCAACGTCGGCGGATGCATCGTGCCGGTTCTCATAAGCATTGATCTCATCAGGCGGCACAGAGCGCCGGTCTCCACAGCTCTGCTCGGAGCAGTGATCGTGGCATTCATCACATACACAATGGCAGAGCCTGTTCCAAATGTGGGCATAACCCTTCCTGTGTACGTCCCTCCGATATCAGCTGCACTCGTGGCGGTCATCCTCTGCAGGGGATACAGAACCGCGCCAGCGATCGCCTACATCAGCGGATCGATCGGCACCCTCCTCGGAGCGGATGTGATGAACCTGCTCACTCCGGGGGTTCTGCCAGCGCTTGCCCCACCATCCGCGTACCCCCGACCCCTGGCACTCTCGATAGGCGGCGCCGGCATATTCGACGGGATATTCCTGACGGGAGTGATGGCAGTCCTCCTCGCATCCCTGGTTGTATGCCTCCTGGGAGGCGGGAGCTGCAGATCCAGGATGGTCCCGATATCGTAGAACCTCTCAGAACAGCCGCTTCAACACAGCCCGGGAATCTCAGAACCCCAGAGGCGCTCCAAGATCGCCTGTTGCGCTGCTGATTCAGGTTTGAGACTGGTTCATGGAGAAAGGGGACGAGGCGAATCCCCAAATAATGCGAGACCTCAGCGGCTGTTTTTCGAAGCAAGATTAATATCATCGATACCCAAGACTCGACCGATGAACTACATCGATCAGGTATACCTGTTTGTCGGAAAAGCAGTGGTGCTCGCTCTTATAATCTCATTTCTCCTCTCGCTCATCATCGCGCTTCTCGTCGGCATATCCTTCAAGACCGGGCGGTATTTCCTGGCCAGGCCGATGCTCATAGGCATAAGCCTCCTGGAGAGCCTCGTCAAGGCGATATTCTGGCTGGGCCGTGCGGACGACAAGATCGTGGATGATGTAGGGATATCTCTGATGAACTACATCAACAGGGGCAAGTTCTACGCAACTCCTGTCGAGGATAGGTTCGTGTTCATGCCCCAGTGCCTGCGATCCGTCGAGTGCCCCGCGAAGCTCACGCCTGAGGGGATAAAATGCGTGGGGTGTGGCAGGTGCGGAATAGGAGAGGCGAAGAGGCTAGCCGAATCGAAGGGGTACAGGTTCTTTGTTGTTCCGGGATCGAGTTTTATAAAACGCATCATTCAGAAGTACCATCCCAGGGGCATAGTCGGCGTCGGGTGCGAGATGGAGATAAAGGAGGGTCTCATACTCTGCAACAGTCATGGCATACCGGCTATAGGTGTTCCCCTCACCACAGCAGGCTGTGTCTCCACGACACTCGAATGGGAGAGGCTGTACGATGTTCTCCTCCAGAGATCCAGCAGGGAGCCTGAGAGACATCAGGCATGATCTGCCAGAACACAAAAGATGCGATCTTGTATGCTTTTGTGCTCGTCAGGCGCGCTGCTGAGCGCATTCATCGCCGGATCACATGACTGCGCTACGCAGGGGCAGATCACAATTGAATGAGACTGACAATGCCCCCTTTCTCAGCACTTCGTCTGGACGCTTTCCTTTATGAGCTCTCTGCCAGCCCCGTTCCTTTTGGCTATGTAGCTCTTGAGCTTTATACCGAGAAGTGCGGTGGCCATGGCGCCCATCGCGCATACCGCAAAGTACTGGATCGAGCTGAGAGGGGACATGCTGAAGTCCTGTGTGAAGTTCGCGAGTATCACTACGCTCGCGCCCCAGAATATGAGACCTGTTGCGAAGAGGAAGAAGGGATACGAGTATGTCCTCGGATCCTTTATGCCCTCCAGGTGCATGTCTATGAGCTTCCCGACGTTGGCGCAGATACCTGCTGCGACGTACCACCAGACGCTGGCGTTTATGAATAGCATCAGAAGTGTGAGGTAGCCATACCATATCGGTCCTTTGTATGAGTACCACACGTTCGCTATGCCCTGGATTGTGGCTATTATTATCAGCATCCCGGCAAGTATGTATGTGACGAATGATATCTTGCCGGCGTACAGCGATCCCCTCAGCGTCTTCTTCGTCTCGTCCAGGAAGTCGTCCAGTCCGAGACCTCTGAAGAGAAGATAGAGCCCGACGGAGCCCGTTATCGCTATGATCGCTCCATTCGGATAGTTCAGCAGGTAGAATATGGAGAACATCAGCAGTGCCAGGCCGGGTGGGATGAATATCGTGTGGCTTATCTTCGGGTCTGTGAAGACCTGCTTCAGCAGGTAGTATGTACTCTCGATGCTCGGATTCTGCTTCACCAGTATGCGCCTTACGCCGTCGACCTTTATCCTGGACTGTATGATCGGGAGTATCGCCTCATCCTCAGCGCCGTCCGATACAACAATGACTGACTTCGGGTCCAGGCGCTCTATGAGCTGTTCGAGCTGCTCTGCAAGCTTTCTGTCCGCGCTGAGCCCGACCTTCTCGTCACCTGTGATCGTCGCTATCTCGACAGATCTTTCTGCGGAGATCTCGTCGTAAATCTTCAGTCCGCCGAAGATCGTGTTGGTGTCGGACTCCTCCGGATCGGCAAGCCCGAGAGAAAGAGCCGCATTAAGGTTCTCCTCTCTTCCAACCACCGGGCTCTTGATGCCGGCCTTCCGACCCAGATCGTCATCGCGATCGATGCAGAGCACCAGTACGTCCATAATTTCATGTTGGGTAGAAATCTACTTAAATTATTCTATGTTCTGGGTGGACCTGTCCGAATAAGGATCAAATATTTCTGACATGAGGAAGCGGTAAGGTTAAATTTCTGGATTCGGCTCTTATCCGGACAAATACTTCTGGGTGCGCGCTGTAGTATCACATTCTGCAGATCTCCACCCCTGGATCAATTCTGCTTTGCGTCATCTCCATGCTGCTCGAATATCGGCTTCTCCGGCACCAGGTATATCGTCCAGAATGATAGAAGTGTGACGATCGCCTTCACAACCACATTCGTCTGGAACATCTGGATCATCGCATCGAATCCGATTATTCCGGTGAATGCTATAAGCGGGAAGAGTGTGCTGTCCACAGGTATCGATATCGCGTTGGACACCGCGACTCTGGCCCACTGAGGTCTGTTCCTGCCCCAGCCGGTGACCCAGAGGTGATAGATCTGGGTGTCGATGAGCTCTGCTACGACCATGGTTATCACCGAGCCGAGAACTATCCTAAGCTGGAGGGAGAAGATCGACTGCCACCATGGGCCTCCGGATGTCTCGAATATCCCGAAGAGGAACTGCCATGCGGCCTGCCCGCCGTTTGCAGCCCAGTCAGGCTCAGCCGGCATCAATACCACTATCTGGAAGTACATGGCTGCCAGGAGGTTCACAAATGCGCTCAGCCAGATGGTGGTGATGGCGGCTCTCTTCCCGAGCTGCTTGTGTATCAGGTCCCTCCAGGTGAATGTCATGGAGTATATGAAGCCTGCGTCCATCACAAGTCTTCCGAAGTAGGTGACCTTTGTCGCGGCTATGTTGCCTGCCAGTGAGAAAAATATGTAAAGCCCGCAGAGGATTATCGTCGCCTGTGTTTTATCGATACGGATCCTGAAGCCGGAGGATCCTGCTGGATCACGCCGTGAGTAACGTTCCCCACCAGAGTGATCGTAGACCGGATCGCTGCCAGACCCTCTCTCACGACTCACTCTTCATCCACCTTCTCTTGAGTGCGCTGAACCTTCCATCTCTTATCCATCTCCTTATCGACTCCATCAGCTGGAGCATGAAGAATACGTTGTGGACAGTGGCAGCCCTGAAGTAGGAGAGCTCCTTCGAGATGTAGAGGTGTCTGAGATACGCCCTGCTGTACATCCTGCATGTTGGACATCCGCATCTCGGATCCACGGGCCTTTTATCATCCTTGAAAATCGAGGACTTTATGCTTATCCTGAACTTGTTTTCAATACAGCCTCCAGATGCAGGGGATATGTACAGGTTGCCTCTGCGCGCGATTCTTGTTGGATGGACGCAGTCGAATGTATCGATTCCCCTCTCGACGCACTCGAAGATGTCCGGGATCTCACCTATTCCCAGGAGGTGTCTCGGCCGCTCATCCAGCCTTGGGATGACCCAATCAAGGACCTGGTGCATGTCCTCCTTGCAGTTCCCGAGAGAGCCCCCGATCGCGATGCCGTCGAAAGGCAGCGATCTTATGAAATCCGCGCTCTCCCTGCGGAGGTCCTCGAACCATCCTCCCTGTATGATGCCATATATCGCCTGTCTCCTGTCGTGGTACCTCAACGACTGCAGAGCCCAGCGGTGGGTCCTCTCCATAGCCTCTCTGGTGTAGTCATAATCAGAGAGCGGTGATGTGCATTCGTCGAATGCCATGATGATGTCAGATCCGAGCCTGCTCTGGATCCGCATGGCGCTCCTGGGGTCGAGAAAGTGCCACCCACCATCGATTAATGATTTGAAGGCGACGCCTTCGTCTGTGATCCTTGTCAGGTTCTCTCTCCGCTCTGCAGACAGTCTTCCCTGCGGGAATATGCTTCCTATCTTGCTGATGTTGTGCTCCCGCCCAAGTCCCAGGGAGAAAGCCTGGAAGCCGCCCGAGTCTGTAAAGATTGGGCCGTCAAAGGACATGAACCTGTGGAGACCGCCCATCCTCCTGATGAGATCCTCTCCTGTTCTCAGATGGAGGTGATATGTGTTTGCGAATATCGCCTGCACCCCCAGAGCTCTCAGGTCATCTGACCCGAGCGCCCTGACAGATGCAACTGTGGCGACCGGGATGAACTGGGGCGTCTCTATGTATCCCTGGCGCGTCCTGATCATCCCAAGCCTCGCGCGCGTAATCCTTGATCGCTTAAGGACATCAAAGGAGAAATGCTCTGCCATCTGCAGCTCTTCCCAGCTCCTGCTGAATCACATGAAGCTCATTATGAGCTATTTAGCACTTCGGGTTGTGTCCGAGCACCCAGCGGTGTGGAACTGATTAGCAGCAGGCGTCAAAAAACGGAGACAGGGTCTCATGCTCCGGCATCGGCAACCCAGTCTGCAGCATAGCTCAATAACTGCAGGAAGCCTCTGAAAACAGCAGGGCCGCCTGGATGTCAGGGGCTGATTGGTTCTGAGCTGTTCTGAGACTGCTCATCAACCTTCAGCCGTATGTAAAAAGGATGCCAGAGCCCTCGCGTGGCTCACGCACTTTTTCTGGCCTCCTCAAAAGCCTTCTCCCCTGCCTTCAGATACTCCTCCTCGCTCATCAGCGGTCTGCTCACGGTTTTGAGAAGGCTCTCGGAGATTCGCCCCGTCCTCACGAGCTCTCTGCCAGCATCCCTTGCAGCATTGATCACATCATCCATCGCGCCTTCTGGCATGTACCTCATCGCCTCTGCGCCCGGGCGGAGGAGCGCGGCGACGAACTCAGAGTCAGGTCTTGAATATATCGCCTTCATCTGTACAAGTACAGGATCGAACGCCCCGATCTCCCAGGCGCCGCATGATGCGACCAGCACAACCTTCTGTCTCTTCTTTGGCGTCGTGCCCGGGACATGGAGCGGTAGCTGCCTGTCCATCAGGTTCTTGAGCGGGCCGGTGACCCCTGAGAAGTACACAGGCGTGGCCCATACTATAACATCTGCATCCTCGAACTTCGGATAGAGCATCTGCATGTCGTCGTTCTGGCCACATCTCCCAGGGTTTTTGAACCAGCAGTTCATATCGCCGTTGCATGGCCCGATCCTGAGCTTCCTGGTGTAGAACAGCGCCACATCAGCTCCTTCCTCTCGCATCCCATCCAGGAACGGATTCAGTATGCGAGCTGTGTTCCCCGCATCCATCTTGGGGCTTCCGTTTATGGCAAGCACTTTCATGATTTTTCCTCTATGCAAAGAAGACTCCTAAAAAGTATTTAAAGACATCCGCACTTGCCAGCACGAGCGCGAGCTTGAGCCGTGTTGTGAGCCTGGTGGCCTCTATCTTCACCTCTCCTTTGTCTTTTGCATCCTTGAATGCCGCCACACGGTCGTTGGATGAGGCTACCCTCTGGATCGTGCTCTCAGATGTCTCTATGGTTATCGTCGGATCCTCAATCCCACCCGGGTACGAGGCCACTATGCGCCCTTTGGATGTTTCCAGGCCGAGCATGTAGAGTGTACCGTTATTGAGGAGTATGTCGATCTCGACCCTCTCGCTTCCGAGCAGCTCCCTCAGCACCTGGGGTGCCTGATCTATATTGCTGTTATATTTATCAATATACATCTGTGGTGAGGTATTCTCGAAGAGCGCATCTGCTGTGCACAGCACCAGCAGGCATGCCAGGAGACAAAGAACATATCGCATGAGATGCACTCAGACTGCTGGAATAAATGCCTTCCGAGCCGGACAGGCGCCGGTCCTCTCAGACTTGGTGGTGCTGCCAGGAGCAACCGGAAGCACCGGAGGGATTCGTGACACACGCCGCGATATCAATGATGTGGGCATGCCCGATCACATGCCCTCGCATGTGTGAGCGTTGCGAGAGCATTATATAGGCACACATGATGGAGAATCAGGGAGATGCTGGCGATCGGAGAAATTCATGCTGTATAAATCGCCATTCGATCATCATTATACTCCCCGGCTCACTCGAGGCATCACCGAATAGAGGGTGTTTCATTTGGATCAGGAGAAGAGGTACCTTGTGGCCCTGCCGTTCAAGAAGCGTGGGAAGAGCAGCCTGAAGATAAGCGACTTCATATTCGCACTCTCGCTGGACATGAAGTGGGGGCCTCCAGAGAATGTGCGAGCTCTTCTCATGGAAGCGGAAAAGGAAGGGCTGGTTCGCATCGACGGAGATGTGGTGCATTCCAGAGAGGATATCGAGATACCTGTTGGGTTCAAACCCGCTCCTGTCGAGAGCATATTCGAAAGAGCGGTCAGAATGATATCCTCGAAGACCGGCATGAGCAGGAAGGAGATTATAGCGATGATAAACGAGCGTCAGGACTCGCTCCAGAGGCTGGTTGAGCTGGATGCTGTTGCGCTTCTGGTGGCGAGAGAGCTCGAGATCGATGTGGCTGATATGGCCCGGGAGGCATACCAGAGCCTGATCTCCTCCAGTGATGCGGCCTAGCTCCTCTATGTACGACCTGATAGTGATAGGTGGAGGCCCTGCCGGCGCATCTGCAGCTCTTGAAGGCGTCAGGCGAGGCCTGCGGGTTCTTCTCCTCGAGAAGGAGAGTTTCCCGCGGTACAAGCCGTGCGGCGGCGCTCTGTCAGAGAGGACGAGGTCATACCTGGGATTCAGGATTCCAGATGAGGTCATTGATGCAGAGGTCTCCCGAATAAAGATATTCTTCAGAGATCGCTGTGCTGAGATCTCACGGTCCGAGAGGCTCTCAACGCTCGTCACCAGAAGCGCGTTCGATGAGATGCTGGTGAGGAGGGCAGAGGAGGCCGGAGCAGAGGTCCTCTTCGGCAGGAAGGCCACAGAGGTATCGGAGATGGAGGAGTGCGTCCGGATCAGAGCAGGTGATACCTACGAGGGCAGGATTCTGGTGCTGGCTGATGGTCACACAGGCATGCTGAGCAGGAAGATGTGTCCAAGAGATGGGATGACAGGCATGTGCCTGGTCTCAGAGGTGGCTGCCGAAAACACCACCGACTCCATGGAAATACACTTTGGGGAGGCGGATATGGGCTACGCCTGGGTGTTCCCTCATGGAAGTTACCTCTCAGTCGGCGCTGGCGGTCTTCGATCCTCGAACATAAGAAGAATCATGGAAAGATTCATGAGTTCGAGGGGATTCCGCGGCAAGATCCATGGCCACACGATCCCGCTCTCAGGGCCATCCAGATATCTTGCAGGTGGAAGAACAATGCTCTGCGGCGACTCGGCTGGCATGGTGGATCCATTCACAGGGGAGGGTATTGCCTACGCCGTGAGATCCGGGCAGATCGCAGCAGAGGTCGCCTCTGAGCATCTCAGCGAGGGATGTGATCTCGTGGAGTATCAACGCAGGTGTAAAAACGAGTTCGGAGAAGACCTCAGAGCGTCACTTCTTCTGGCCCGAACCATGCACCGCTTTCCAAATCAGCTCTTCACCATGTTCATGGACGACAGATCGCTCCTGGAGAGGTACATAGACATACATGCGCATGGCCTAAGCTACAGGAGCTTTTTAAGGTGGCTCGCGCCGAGAGCTCCGGCAAAGCTCATAGCATCGATTATCTCGAGGATTTAGAGCAAACAGCTCCTGAACAGTCCCGATGAACGCGCCCTGAGATATGCAAAGACAAGCGCCATCTACTCCACTGAAGACCGGAGTTTCCGCTGCCCTTGCACCCCGGGAGGTTATATGATATGCCTGAGATGCGGATGCTGTTGCATCCACCTCGACGTCGCTATTCCGAACCCGGACGCGATAAGGCCTGATGGTACCCTCGATACAGCCCACAGGATGCCTGTTGTATTCAAGAGAGCCGGAGACCAATGCCCTCATCTCATGTTTGCAGATGGAGTGGCTGTGTGCAGGATACATGAAATGGAATGCTACAGAGGATCTCCATGCGATCTCTTCGAGCAGTTGGGTCCTCAGGATGATGTGTGCGTGCTGAACGCTTATTTCAGGTATCTGCGCTTGTCGCAGAGTGGAGATGAGAATTGAGCGAACAGCCCAATCCCCGGAATCCAGGCGGGTCGTTTCATCGAAGCCCATGGAGGTACACAGTCGATAGTTAACACCAAAAGCGCTGTAAGATGGCATCCATTCATCTCTTGTAGAGACGCTCTAATCCATCATCATATTTTATGCGTAATTTTATATACGTTATATATTATAACAAGCTATGCGGAATACTATAAACGACCGAAGACCACCCGGCAAAGATAATGTGCCTTAAGGGGCATGGATGCTGTACAATCACTTTGAGGAAGGATGTCGTTGCAGAACAAGAGGATAGTTGTAACAGGCGGCGCCGGATTCATAGGATCGAACATCGTCCGGGCTCTATGTGATGAGAATGATGTCACTGTTATCGATAACATGAACACGGGACGGCGTGAGAACCTGCGCGGACTGGAGGGGCGCATCAGGTTTGTGGAAGGCGATATCAATGACATCAAGATGCTGAGAAGAGAGTTTCAGTCTGTGGACTACGTGCTCCATCAGGCCGCCCTTCCATCGGTTCAGCGATCGATAATCGATCCCATGATGACGAACAGGAGCAACACCGATGGCACGCTAGCTGTGCTCGTTGCAGCAAGAGATTGCGGGGTGAGAAGAGTCGTGTTCGCATCATCCTCCGCTGTTTACGGAGATTCTCCGGAGCTACCCAAGAGGGAGAGCTCTGCCCCGAGGCCGATGAGCCCGTATGCGGTGACGAAGCTGGTGGGAGAGCATTACTGCAGGGTCTTCTGTGAGATATACGGTCTTGAGTGCGTCTCTCTCAGGTACTTCAATGTCTTCGGCCCCGGTCAGGATCCAGCATCAGAGTACGCAGCCGTCATCCCGAAGTTCATCGATGCTGTGCTCTCAGGGAGCCAGCCTGTGGTCTACGGCGATGGAGAGCAGACAAGGGATTTTGTGTACGTTGATGATGTCGTGCGGGCGAACATCCTCGCATGCCTGTCTCCCGGGGCGCCAGGTCTTGCGATCAACATCGGGACGGGATATGCCACAAGCCTAAACCGCCTGCTCGCTACCATAAGCAAAATCCTGAACAGGGACGTCCGGGCCATTTACACCGAACCGCGCCCAGGTGATGTGCGGGATTCTGTGGCCGACATCACCCTCGCCAGAGAGGTGCTTGGGTACGTGCCGGAATACCGGCTTGAGGATGGGCTGAGAGAGATGCTGAAATGCCGGTCTGAATAACAACACCTGCACACATCCTCAGCTCATCCGGCTCAGCGGGTTGGCATGTGATGGAGAAGATGCCATTCAGCAAATCGATCCCACTGCAATCTCACACAGATGATGATGCTCCGGGCAGCATGCAACATAAAAGCTTACAGGCTTGCAGCAGCATGCGGTTTCTGTCCGGTGCTCTTGCTGAACGCCAGGGCGAAGAGCCACTCGCTCAGCTTTGGACACCGCTCAGGCACGCACTCATCGGTGCATCCTGCGCATGGATCGAAGATGCCAGATGCCATAAGTGGGGTGAATCGATCGGTGCATGCTGGCCTCTCAACTGCTCTGAGCCGGTATGTCCTGACGCCGTCGGCGAGCTCCTCCTCCCTTGTTATCAGCCCATCCTTGAGCAGCTTTGCGACTATCCGGGAGCACTTTCGCGAGTCGATTCCCAGGGCCTTCCAGAGATCGCTCTGGAGAACTCCATCCGGACTGGATCTGATATACTCCAGCGCTTCCTCTATCATCACACCCTCCCCCTGATCTACTCAACCGGGCTGATCAGTATTATGTTGTTTCCCCTCAGAATCACAGACCCCAGAGACCTGGTCCTCTCTCCATTGACAATCTCAACGGTCTCCAGGAGGTGCAGGTTGAGATACTCATCCACGCTGTTGAGTATGCCCTCAAGGACATGCCTCTGAGAGCCCTTCATCTCAACCTGTATCTTGGTGCCTATAAGGGACTGGACCTTCTTATTCGGGTACACAGATATTACCTCGTAGCAGTTCTAGTTTAGATCAGAATGCTTTAAGCAATTGACAGGGCAGTAGAGCTATACAGCCTCTACCGCCTTCACGCCCGATACGTTCTTTTTAAGCTCACGCTCCACGAAGTTCTTGAGAGTCATCTGGGAAAATGGACACCCTGCGCAGCTCCCCGTGAGCTTCACATAGACAACACCATCTGTTATATCGACAAGCTCTACATCCCCACCCTCTATTCTGAGCACATTCCGTATGGACTCAAGGGTGGACTCGACCTCTTCCTTCATGCTCTGCATTAAACTTAATCTCCTCTGACCTTTATCGATGTCACTGGTTGTATGATCACTGTGAACCTCTTTCCCTTTAAACCTTGCTCCAGGCTCTGAACAAGACGCTCACACCTGTTCGAGCTGACGACGGTATTCACCATGACCCCTGGCTCGGAGAAGTTCCTGATCGCATCAAGCGTCATCTCCGGATCCTCCCTGAGGCGGAAATCCTTCCAGACCCGGGGAGACATGCCCTTGTACTCATAGATGTAAAATCCCGTGATTCCCACTTCTGTGAGGATGTTCATGACCTTGAGGAGATGCTCGTGGTCGATAAAAATCTTAACCATGCTCTTCATGTGAAGAATGTTAAGAGACAAATGCATAAATAGGTTGCCGTTTGTGGATTGGATCTGTCCGAATAAGAGTTCCGGAGCCAGATATTCGAGGCTTGAGGATGCTGATTGTTATGAGCACTTCTTCCCCATTCGAACACTGGAATGGATCTCTCCGACGAGAACAGGTCGTGCACCCAGATCAGTGAACCCGGCATCAGGTGACATCGGAGGATTTTTAATCTGCTGCGCCAGTGAGTGCTGATTTCTGAATTTCCATTCGCTCTTATCCATACGATAACTTGCCAATAGGAGCACTGATCCTAGCTGTGCATTCTTGGTTAAGGAATAAGTGCGTTCATCAACCACATTGCACGACCACAAGTCGCCAAACATATAAGAGCGAGTCCATTCAGTGATTCAAGCACACAATCGAAAAACATTGCATGACATAAAATTGAAGCGGCTCAGGTGGTTAAATCGCCGGAGATGCGGGCTCTGACAAACTTCACGTGTTCGCTCTTATCCATCTGACGACTCTCTAGAAGAGACATTTCTCCCCCATGCGCTAAGTTCGAAATACATTCGACTGTGTCGAATGCCTGAGAGCGAATGAATGCATTCATCAAACGCCTGCATGGCTTCCAAATTGCTGAATATATAAGAGCGCACGTATTTTTGCAAAGATCATCGATCTGCAGAATCACCTGCATGAGCCTCCCCGAATACCGATCTACTGAGAGATAACCATCGATATCGTGTGGTTCGTGAGAAGGCAGCTGGCAGATTGGCCGGTAACATGATGGTCTCTACCTTCCGCTGGACATCATCCCAGATCGCCTATCACCACGCTGAAGAGACCCCGCGCTTCCGGCGGATCTCTGGTCGTGCCCGCTGTTATCCTCTCTTCCGGATATCCGAGATCTCTGAGAACGACGACGTCACTGTGGATTCCTGTATCCTCAAGGTAACTGCAGAGCGCGTTCAGATCTGTGGAGTCGTCTGCGAGAAGAAACACGCATCTGCCGTGCTTCAGCTCGAACGCGACAGCCTCTGGATCCATCTTCCGGCCATGAAATGTTATCGGCACGACCTTTAAAAGGCTCAGGCCGAGGCGCGCGCATGCGACCTGCATGCTTGATATCCCAGGGATGACGTGGCCTCCAAGATATCCGAGGCCGCTGAGCATGGGATCCCCGGTTGAGAGGACAACAGCATCATCCGGAAGGCGCCTCAGGGAGCTATAATCTCTGATCACCCTGACATCACAGCCAGGTGGTATATGATCTCCAGCCAGAGATATCGCCCGCTCCGATCCATATATCAGCTTCGCTGATCTTATAGCCTCGATCGCCTCAAGCGTGATCATACCAGGACCTGCGCCAACACCGACGATCTTCATTGCATCCATCTCCATTAACGCCAGGAGCTCCATCAACGTGCATGATGCGGCTGATGCTCAAATCAATCCCGTATCCCTGTAGATGCTCCCGTCCCTCTTTATCAGAACTATCCTCGTTCCCGGAAGCATCCTTCCGAGATGCTCAAGCGCTCTGGCGATCGCCGGGTGATCCGGCTCCCGCTCGATCATCTCAGCCACTGTCGCATAGCCGGTGCCATCGAGCATCTCAGGCTCCGCCCATCTGAGTATCAGCCCTGGAAGGCCACAGAGCACGGTCTCCCGGCCGGTGCGCATCCTGAGCATATCGAGCTTTGATCCGATGAGCACCGCGGTATGATCCGGAAAGAGTATCCTGCTGTACCTGAGACCTGTCCTCCCCGTGGTGGCAACGACCCTCTCCGGCTCACTGAGCGATTCAGAGAGGCTGTACTCAAGATGCTCATTCCATGGCTCGACGAATCCCGTCGACCCCAGAATGGATATCCCACCCTCAACTCCAACGGACGGGTTCAGCGTCCTGAGCGCGATTCTTCTCCCGTCAGGAACAGAGAGATGCACAACGGCTCCGCTAAGCCCTGCCTCTGCGACACCCTCCTCAATCGCTTTTATTATCTGAGCGTGCGCGGATCTGCTTATCGCGGGTCTGCCGATATTCGCGGAGAGCCCAACCCTTCCTATCCTCCCGATACCCTCTCCTGCGACGAGCTCAGAGCGCTCTGATGGCGATGCGCTTGCGATGATATTCATACCGTGAGTGATATCAGAGCTGTGATCCCCGGCGTCCTTCCGGGCTGCACATCTTCCGCCGGATGCTTCCACCCTCACTCTAACCCTTATTCCAGCCGGGGTCCACACATCAACCTCATCCACATCTTTCATAAGAGAGAGCACCGCGCCCTTGCATGCGGCTGATGCTGTTGTCCCTGTGGTAAGACCTCTGCGGAGCACCTGGCCGTTCGAGAGGAGAACCCACAGGCCGCTCTCTATCAGCTCATCGATATCTTCCAGAGACGACCTCTTGAGCCATTCATCCGGTATCCTGAAACCAGTCACAGGATCGATCATGATGGGGCCACCTTATCTCCCAGGGCAGCATCTGAATGCGCCCGGATCGCGAGCCCGATCCCCGATGAACCGCAGAGATGTGAATCTCGGAGACCCAGCGCGCTCAGAACATCGATACAGCATTCTACCTGATGCCCTGATGGTACATGTTGATTATCTCATTCATCGCTGCGACCGCGAGAGGGGTGCCGCCCCTGGTGCCCACGTTCGATATCGATGGGACCTTTACATTTCGCAGCCTCTCCTTGCTCTCTGCCGCTCTCACGAATCCGACGGGAATCCCTATAACCAGCGATGGCATCGCCTCTCTCCTCTCCATTATCTCGCAGAGCGCGAGCAGGGCCGTAGGAGCGTTGCCTATCACGACCACAGCGCCATCGAGCTCATCCTTTGCAGCTAAAACTCCTGCAGAGGCCCTGGTGATGCCGAGCATGCTCGCCATCTCTTCGCCCATTTCGATCAGCGTTCTTATTCTCGATCTGTGGCCCTTCTTGACAATACCTGCCTCGACCATCCTGATGTCCACGAAGATGTCCACAGCCTCATCGAGCGCCCTGAATCCAGCCCTCACCGGGTCCATCACGAACCTCAGGCTCTCTGCTATGCCCGGGTCGCCGGTTGCCATGACGCACCTCTGCTTTATCCTGTCCTCCAGGGTCTCATCGCCGACGATCCTGGCGATGAACTCCCTGCTCGCCCTTGAAATCTTGAACGCCTCTGGTGTCATGGCGCCAAGATCTGAGTATCTGTCCATAACCACCATCTCACACACAGTACTTTCTCTCATAGCCTCTGCTGGCCACAATCATCCCATCCCTCATCCTTGATCCCGGCCCGGATACGATCAGCATGTACCTGGAGCCATCGAGCCGCAGATCAGACAGCTCGGATGCGGTGCAGATCTCAATGTGTTCCCCTCTCCGTGTCACATCCCTGGCCACAGCACAGGGCCTTGAGCCCGGCAGCCAGCCGGAGATGTTTTTTATTGTATCTCCACTCGCGTTGTACAGAAATACGCTGAACCCTGCATCTGCAAGACGCGAGAGTCTGTCCGGTGGAACCGCTTTGGAGAGCAGCACAAAGTCGTTCGAGACCGGAGCGCCGGCTCTCGCTGCAGCAGCAGCGAACGCACTCACGCCGGGAAGCATTCTCAGCGATCGTCCCATGGCAATGTAGCGGCCAGCCGCGCTGAATATGCTTGGATCTCCGCCAACTGTGATGACCGGCGACCCCCCGTTCCGCAGCTCTTGCATCGCCCTCTCAAACCTCTGGATCTGCCTCTCCTCGCGGCTTCCTGTGCCTGTGAAAACATCTCCGGCGATCAGCTCCATTATGTACTCCATATGCATCTCCGCCCCCAGGAGGAGCGTTGCAGAGCTCACCGCATCCACAACCTCATGCGTGAGGTTCTCGAAGCTCCCCGGGCCCACTCCAGCTATGGATACCCCCTCGCCTGCCACAGCCCTGTGCACTCCTCCTGCTATCAGGAGGGTGAGCATATCGATCTCCCCCGCATGGCGAAGCGTCTCATCCACAGTGCATCTCCGTATGGACTCGCCATCGCGTGAGACGTTTCTCGCTATGACGACTGCATCTTCACCCCTTCCCGCGTCTCTCAGCATCTCAAGAGCCTCAGGAAGCTGCCAGTCCCTCCTGGAGCTCCTGGGGTTGTACAGGGCAAGCGGCATTCCCATGGAGGCTGCGACCCCGATCCTGCGCTGGATCTCCTCCCACGGTGTCAGCAGATCGCTGAGGCTCACGACAGCCAGAGACTCCCCGAAGACCACTCCTGCCCTGCAGGCAGCAGCCGAGAACGCGGTGACTCCGGGAACAACCTCAATCCTGGATGGATCAACTGAGGAGAGCGCGACCTCAATGGCGATGCTCGCCATTCCATACACATTCGGATCCCCACTGCTGATCAGCGCCACTGAGCCATCATCCAGCAGCTCGGCGGCGAGCCTCGCCCTCTCCACCTCCCCTCCCATCCTTCCCGGAAAGACCTTTTTATCTTTAAGGAGGGATGGTATGAGATCGAGATATGTGCGGTAGCCTACAACAAAGTCCGCCTCCTCTATCGCCCTCCTGGCGCGCAGCGTCATGCACCCAGGATCCCCAGGGCCGATGCCGACGATGCTGAGCCTACTCTCCAAGGGCAACCGTCACCCTCCCGTAAACCCTCTTCGGCAGTATCATCCTCTGCGCCAGGGCCAGGACCGCTGGCTCCGCGACCCCTGAGAGGCCGATCATGCTCGCCCTCGATGGCGTCACAGGTACCTGCGCATTGAGAGCATCATCAGAGAGGTAAACAACAGAGGCGCCGAGCTCTGCGGCAGCCCTCGATATCTCCGGATCACCGCTCTTGATCATGGATGTGGCTATAACCCTCACCTCTGATGTATCCCGTCCGGCCTCGGCGGCCGCAGATCTTATCGCGCTCATTATCTCATCTGCGGTTGCCCCTCGCCTGGCCCCGAGACCTGCAATCAGCCCTCCTGATTTCAGCACAGCCACATCCTCATCAACGATCACTATCCTGGGGCCCCTGAGCCTCACGATTGGGACATCCTGATGCAGGAAGGATGCGTTGATATGCCTTGATGCATCCCTGTTCACGATCTCAGCGCCAAATGCAGATGCGATGCCCTCAAGGTTCGGTCTCCCTGATGAATCTGTTGCTGTTGTGATCGCGGGGTACAGTCCAAGATGCCTGGAGAGATGAAGCGCAAGATCATTTGCCCCATGATGGCCCCCGATCACCGGGACCGCGGTTTTGAGGGATGAGTCCACAGAGACGACAGGCTTGTCCGTCCACTTATCCCTCAGCAGAGGGCATAAAAGCCTGACCACTATGCCGACAGCCATCAGGGCGAGGATCATGTCGTATTCCCTGAAGAGATCCTCCATTATGCCCTTCCTGTATGTGTGGAGATCTGCTATGTAGCTTGAGCTCAGGCTGCTGGAGAGCTGCTCTCCCTTCTCCCTATCCCTCGGAAAGACCAGAACTGCTACCGACTTCTGTATAGATGAGACCTCCTGAACCCATCTCTCCTGACCACTCCACCTATAATTATAAGGGCACTTTTGTTTATGCCAGCCTCCTCGACCTTCTCCGCTATATCCCCGAGCGTTCCGGTCAGCACCTGCTGGTCGGGCCATGAGGCGTGGTAGACGACGGCCACAGGGGTATCCGGCGGAAGCCTCATAGAAGATACGATCTCCCGGATCCTCTCAGCGCCGAGAAATACAGCCATCGTGGCCCCGTGCTGAGAGAGATCTCCGATCTCATCCCTTTCAAGGGTCTTTCCGGCAGGCCTTGTGATTATGAGCGACTCAGAGACCCCCTTGAGCGTGAGCTGTGTCCTCAGCGCGGCGGCTGCTGCGAAGAGTGATGATACTCCGGGGACGACCTCGACCTCAATGCCGTTCTCCTCCAGCGGCCTCATCTGCTCCAGGATGGCCCCATAGAGCGATGGATCACCACTGTGGAGCCGGACCACCCTTTTGCCGGATCTGATGCTGCTCAGCATCCTCTCAGTTATCTCCTCAAGAGAGAGGTTGCTGCTGTCGACAAGCTCCGCCCTGAGACCGGCGAGAAGATCTCTGTTGATCAGCGAGCCTGTGTAGATCACCAGGTCCGCCTCTTTGAGAAGCCTGTAACCCTTCAGCGTTATGAGCTCCGGATCACCCGGGCCTGCACCAACAAAGTAGACCTTTTTGGGTTTCAAGTCATCTTTCTCGAACATAACATCCCCGCGAATCAGCGCACACGCCTGGCATAGAGCACGCTGAAGTAGCTGCTCCTCTCCGGCATCTCCCCTCTGACTATCATCTCATCGGCTGTGTAGAGCCTGCTTCCCAGGATGAATTCACTGTATCCCTGCGCATGGAGCTCCGCAGCGATCGATGCGGGCCTCGTCGCCTTGAGCCTTAGAACTGCATCAGGCTCTGAGCCGTCAGAGACCAGAAAGGACCTCTCAAAGCCTATGCCGAATCGAGCTGCAGCCGCGGGGATTATGCCGACCCCGGGGACAGTGTCGATCTCGATCCCGGGATGCCTCCTCATGAGAACTCTCCTGAGATGAGAGAAGGTCGAGAAGGTGTTGACATCGCCAAGACACGCGAAAGATGTGAGGCATTTTTCAGCATAGCTTGCAACCGTGTCTGCATTTCTCTCCCATATCTCCTCAAGCCTTTCAAGATCATCTGTCATCGGGAAATCCAGGATCTCCGGCTCGCAGTATGGCCTGGCGAGCTCAGCCGCAAGCTCTCCCGGGGCGAAGACCTTCTCACTCGTCCTCAGCACATCTATCGCCCGGAGGGTCAGCAGACCAGGATCGCCAGGCCCGAGGCTCACACCCACAAGCATTCAATCCCCTCTTCCTACTATCATGAAGATGGGATTCACAGGCTTTAAGGCTATGTCTCCTGCCAGCCAGTAGCCTCTGAATATGTTTATCTGAAGAACCTCCTCAAGCGTGAAGAGTTCCTCGACAAGCCCTGCAACCTTTGATGCCATACCTATCCTCGCGACGTCGATGACGAGCCTGAATCCAGGAGCCGCCTTATCCCCAAGCACAGGAAGAAATCTCTCGATATCCCGCGTGCCACCGATGAAGCACCTGTCGACATCGGGGAGTCGCGGTATGACATCGACCGCCTCTCCGCATATGAAATTGCCACATGGCACCAGGGATCCTGACGCCTCAACAGCTTCCTGCCGCCTGTCTATCCCATAGATTCTGTCTGTGTATCGCGATGCCGCAAGCGATACCGCACCTGAGCCGCAGCCGATATCGAGAAATGTCATGCCCTTCCTGATATCCAGCTTGCCCATCGCTATCTGTATGTTCTCAGGCTGTGTTGCTGTGCCTGGCAGCTTCATCTCCACTCCAGACGTCGGGTGGGGATATAAGTTTAATCCAGATTCCTTTCGAGAGGACAAATAAATTTTCGGAGAAGAGGGCGCGAGCTCGAATCGATTCATGTCAGGAGTCAGCCTCCGCAGACACAGGCTTCACGAATTCCATGCGATGAGATTCCTGGTAGTCCACCTTTGTTGAGTTGATCCCAGGGGGTGACTTCCTAAATGTGTTCGCTCTTATTTGCGTAGCAACTTGCGAGCATGCAATGTGGTCGCTGAAAGCATTCATTCGTCGAAACGAACGCACAGCAGGATCCCTGCCCCTTCAGACAAGTCGTCAAATGGATAAGAGCGAATGTGTTTATTTCGAACGATATCGGCATCGAAACCCACTACGATCTATCAATTTTGTCTGACGCCCCTAAAGCTTGGTTGATGGCTACGAATCGCCTGTAGTTATTGCTTTTGCTCTTATCCAGACATCACAGGCAGACTGCCGGATTCCTGGGCCAAGTGATATGAGCGCGCAACCAAACGATTGAGCTTGAATAACCGATCGGGCTCTCAAGATTCATCGTGAACTTGCATGATGCCTGTGAATACCACATGGCCGCATGCGTCTGAACTCAGTGATGCATTCTCCTCCCAGCATATGGACCCAAAACAATGTGCTCCGGATACGCACCGTAAAGATGACTTTGGTAGCATAAGACCAGAAGCTAATTTGCTCGGCCACCCGCACATGCCACAGAGTATAATAAGCAGTACGAAACAGATACACAAAAGCACCGTATATGAAAATACATCTGCATAAAATATATATACGGTAAACAAATAGATACCGGCTGGGAGGTGTTCATGTACTGCAAAAGTTTGTTTGTCATCGCGCTCATCGTCATATCAGCTGGATTTTTATCAGGAGGTGTGGCGGAGAATGCAACTGAGAATAAATCGGCTGAGCAGTCCGCAGCACAGGTGACGGCTCCGCAGGACGATTTCTTCTCCACAGGCACCTCCTCCAGCGGTATAACTGTGACGTTCAAGAGGCTGGGAAACAACACAGCAAGAACCCCGGTCTCTCTGTCCAGAAACACCGCTGGGAGCTTGGATGACGATGCGAAGGGTAACGCAACATCTGCAAATGCCACAGTAGAGGAGAGGCCTGCAGAGGCTGCAGTGAGCTCTGCTGTGGAGCAGAACCGAACCGCTCAGAGCACAGCGCCAGCCTTGGCCACAGCTGCCGGCGCGGCTCCTGCATCTAATGTCTCTGCACCGACCCCAGAGGGTCCCACCTCTGAGGGGAACCTGACATCAAATGCGACGTCTGAAGGCGGTGCACCAAACTCGACCGTCGCTGCAGCCGCGAACCTCTCGGCTGTCGTGACCCCCGAGGGTCTCACTCCTGAGGGGAACCTGACATCAAATGCGACATCGATGATTGCCGGGAACGCAAGCCTGGCGGGCAACCAGAGCCCCGGCCTGGCCGCAGTTCTCGTGCCAGCAAACATCTCTGCTGAGAACCTGACCGCGGAGAACATAACAGAGGAGAATGTAACCGCACCTGAGAATGTGACAGAGGAAGTGGTCGAGGAGGTTCCGGAGGAGGTCGCAGAGGAGGAGTTCACAGACAGGATCTGGAGAGAGGGCATGCCGGAGACATACACATGGACACCACAGACATTCTCAGGATTCTTCTACGATCTCGATGATATGGTCGGCACAGAAAAGCTCACCGTCAGCCTCAGCCGCTCTGGCGACAGATACAACAGGGCCATCGACTCCGGGAATATAAGATACACCAGTGATGTCCAGGATATAAGCTTTGAGTTCGATGACTGGGGCAAGTATCAGGTCATCGGCTTCATGGCGGAGAAGTACTTCGCCGGCTATTCTGAAACTGAGGTCGTTGATGATGTAAGCCTGATCAATGAAAACCAGCTCAGGCGCGTGCTGATAGACAGCGATGATGAGAAGACCATCACCTCAGGCTCGGTCCTCCCGCTGGAGGAGGGATACGAGCTCAGGATCAAGGAGATAGACATCAACGGAAACAAGGTCCATCTCGCGCTTGCAAAAGACGGCGAGGAGATTGACAGCAAGGTGATATCCCCTGACAGCCTGAAGAGCGCCACCTACACGTACGAGGAGAAGATCGGCGGCAAGGATGTTCCGCTCATAATGGCCCATGTCTCGAACGTCTTCGCCGGCGCGGAGTCGAGCCTTGTCACGATAGATGGACTCTTCCAGATATCAGACACATATGCCTCTGTTGAGGAGGGAGACAAGTACGACAAGATGGAGGTGGTCTCGGTCTCCGACTCCGGAATCGAGCTGGAGAACGAGGATTCGGTAACCCTGAGAAAGGGGACCACAGTCAGGCTGATGGGTGGCGTCGGGCTGCAGGTGGCCGACTCTGATGTCATCCGATTTGCACCTGTTGTGGAGAGGACCGGTACCTACGAGGTCAGGGGGACTGTGGTAAATCCAAACAAGGTGGATAGCTTCACCTGGACACCATACAACTTCGAGGGCTTCTACTACGATATCGACGATGATATCGGGACGGAGAAGCTTGTCGCGAAGTTCTCTGGAAGCAAGATCGAGGACGGGGATCTGAAGTACGAGACCTCCCCGCAGCCGGTGGAGTTCGAGTTCGAGGGGTGGGGCAAATACGATGTCATCGGGTTCATGGCAGACAAGTACTTCGCTGGCTACAACAACGCCACGCTCTTCACGGATGAGTTCAGCATCATAAACAATGGCGAGCTGAGAAAGGTCCTGATAGACAGCGATGAGGAGCGCACGATATCATCCGGATCCGTTCTGCCACTTGAGAACGGCTACGAGCTCCAGATAAAGGAGGTGGATCTCGACGGGAACAAGGTCTGGCTTTCCCTCACAAAGGATGGGGATGAGGTGGACAGCAAGGTCGTCACACCGGCATCAGGAGATCTCAAGGCCTCGACATACACATACAAGGTGAGGATAAGCTCAGAAGATGTCCCGATAATTGCAGCTCACATAAGCAACGTCTTCCGCGGCAGGGAGGCAGATCTTGCAACCGTCGACGGAATATTCCAGGTCTCTGACACGCCGGAGTCTGTGGAGGAGGGCGACAAGCACGGCAAGATGGAGGTGGACTCGCTCTCCGACGATGGCATAACCATGAAGAACGACGGCTCGATAAGCCTCGGCAGGGGCAAGGATATCGAGATCATGGGCAACCTGAAGTTCAGGGTGGCTGACAATCCAGAGAGAAATCTCTGCCCAATCGCCCTGCGCGTGGGCAAGACTGAACCGCTCAGGCTCAACCTGACTGAGGCTATCGTTGGCAAGCCGATCATGATCCAGGTCACATCCGGCGGAAAGGCCGTCAGCGGAGCCAAGGTGCTTGTCGGTGGAAAGGAGATCGGCACAACAGATGCAGGCGGAATGATCAGATACACGCCAGAGAGGTCTGGAAGCGTTCAGGTCCAGGCGAAGCTGTCAGGATACGAGGACGCGAGCGGGACGCTTCTGGTGAGGTCGGAGGCTGAGCTCAGGAGGCTCGTGATAACAGCGCCTCCGGAGGTCATGAGGGGCGAGAGCTTTGTGGTAACGGTCAGGGGCGGCGCAAATGCCACCCAGCCAATAGAGGGGGCGAACGTGAGCTTAGACGGTGTGCCTGCTGGACAGACGGACAGCAAGGGATCTGTATCCATATCGATAAACGAGACTGGAGATCACAAGATATCTGTGGAGGCAGCAGGCTACGACAGGGCGACGAAGAGCGTGAAGGTGCTCTCTCCGATCAGCATCATCAGCCTGAATGTCACCGGAGATGCGATCGCCGGCAAGCCCCTGAAGATCGTCGCCGAGGTCCAGAACACAGGAAAGACAGCCGACACCAGAGGGATACAGCTTCTGGTGAACAGGAACGCCACCGGCAATAAGAGCATCACCGTCGAGCCCGGAAAGATCGAGAAGGTCACGTTTGAGTACAGGCCGAAGGAGCCTGGCGTCTACACCTTCGAGGTGGAGGGCATCCAGAAGACAGTATCCGTCGAGGAGGCAAAGGGCGGATGGCTCGTCTGGGCCGTGGCCCTGCTTATAATCCTGCTCGCCGGAATCGGCGTGTACCTCTACAGGACAGGAGAGCTGGAGGATCTGAAGAAGCGTCTCAAGATGTGAAGCGGCGCCCGCATCGGGCGCACCACTTTTTTCCTCAGATCAGATCGCCCATCAGCTTCACCCTTATTTTCCTTCACCCCATTCAACATAGCGCTTTTTAAAAGACATTAATTCCAGTTATAAGACAGTATTTTTACAGATTGCACTCAAATACCGCATCATGTAATGCTGTTGAACCTGTCTCAAAATATCCAGTTGCCATCGATGGATATGATCAAGCACCTGGAACCCAAATGCATGGCAGGACACCATGTCACAGCCCGTGGCCGGCTGGTTTCGAGACGGCTTCGTTCTTTGGAGACAGCCCGCCAAACCCCCTCTGAAGTTCACCTTGTCTTCGCCAGGAGCATCCTCATATGCGCCTCTGCGCCAAGGTGGTCTCAATCTATCTCCACACTGTCGCAGCCTCCATTCATATTTTGATACACTTACCCCTTTGCTTCCAGTGTGCGGTTACACTTACGTCATCTTGTTAATTGCAAAAAACAAAATTAGATAATGCACTTATATTAACAGAGTCTTGAGTTTTCGATATCCTCAGATCATATACAGATTTCACATACCATGGCTTCCAGTGGAGCCAGCCATCCGGAAGATCCAGCCCCAGGGAGCAGCATACCACCAACATCTATTTTTGATAGGAAATATTCTGTGGTGGCAATGACACTAGAGTCTCTGGTATCGGAGCTCAGGAGCTTCGTGGGCATAACCAGGAAGCGAAGCATTGGAGATATGCTCAGGTACTTTCCTGCCATCTCTGATAAGGTGATAGCGGATTTCGGCGAGGATGCTGCTGTCATAGATAACGGCGACGAGGTTCTTCTCCTCGCCGCAGACGGGATATGGTCAGTGCTGATGGATGCTGATCCGGAATGGGCTGGATACTGCGCCGTTCTTGTGAACGTTCATGATATAGCTGCCATGGGAGGCACCCCGATCGCCATGGTGGATGTTCTTTCCGTGAACTCTCCAAAAATCGCGGATGCTGTCCTGCGGGGAGTCGAGAGGGGGATCGAGAAGTTTGGAGTCCCGATAGTGGGCGGCCATCTCCATCCGGACACGCCCTACAGCGCACTGGATGTTGCCATTCTGGGCAAGGCCAGGAAGGACGGGGTGATACTGAGCAGCACCGCGGAGCCTGGCGACTCGGTGGTGGTCGCAGTCGATCTCGACGGAAAAGTTCACCCTAGCTTCAGGATCAACTTCGACTCCACTAGCCACAAGGACAGGGAGACCCTGAGGCGCCAGATCTCTTCGATGCGTGTGCTCGGGGAGAGAGGACTCGTCACGGCTGGCAAGGACATCAGCAATCCGGGGATGCTGGGGACGCTCGGAATGCTGCTCGAGACCAGCGGGGCTGGCGCGGTGGTTGAGATCGACGCGATACCAGTCCCTCACTCACTCCCTCTCCTGGACTGGCTGAAGATGTACCCGGGCATGGGCTTTGTGGTCACGACCAGATATCCGTCTGAGGTCGTGGATGTATTCAGGAGACACGGGCTGAGCGCTGCGAGGATCGGCAGGGTGATCGAGGAGAGGAGGCTTGAGGTTGTGAGCGGGGAGGGCAGAGCAGTTCTCTTCGACTTCGAGAGGGATCGCGTGACGGGCATAAACTGAGGGGTAACATGGATCGCAGATTCATCGATCTGCTGAAGGAGACTGCGCGCAGTTCCAGGGCAAGGATCGGAATAGGGCTTGTGAACCCCGGCAGTGATGTTATCAAGAGCCTCGTCTCTGCGGGAGAATACGCTGAGATCGTCGCTGTGGGGGATGCCGCTCCTGAGGGCATCGAGCTGATCCGCTCTGACTCACCTGAGGAGGAGCTAATCAGGCTTCTGATGAGCTCGGAGATCGACGGGGCCGTGAGAGGCAACATATCCGCCACAAGGACGATGAGGGCTCTCTCAAGTGCTGGGATCGATGTCATGAGGATGGCCCTGCTGGAACTCGGTGGATGGGCTTTCTTCCTGGCCCCGGTCGGCATCGATGAGGGAGACACCTTACAGGACAAGCTGGAGCTTGCCATGCGTGGTGCATCTTTTCTTAAGGGGATGGGCATAGATCCGAAGGTATCGGTTCTCTCAGGCGGCAGGCTGGAGGATATCGGCAGGAGCAATAACGTCGACACAAGCCTGGCGCACGGCGAGTTCGTGGCTGCGCGGCTGAGGGAGAACGGCTTCGATGCGACCCACAGGGGCATCCTGATTGAGTCCGCACGCGGAGATGATCTTGTGCTTGCGCCTGATGGGATATCGGGCAACCTGCTCTTCAGAACGATGCTGATGGTATGCGGCGCAACCGCCCTGGGCGCGCCCGTTCTTACAGATGAGATCGTCTTTGTCGACTCCACCAGGGCCAGATCCGAGTTCACAGGGCCTGTGATCCTGGCAAGCGCCATGGTACTGATGAGAGAGAGGCGATGAGAGCCCCATGCGATCCAGATTTCTGTGCACTCTCCATGAGAGGATCTGTCTATAGTTTATCTATAGAGTATTTTCATCTATTTAGTTAATTTGTGACAACTATAAAGCTGCCGGTGTGTTGCAGTGCATGTAGGAGGCTCGGGATTCGAAGCGGTGGTCTTAAATGATGCGATCAAAAATCTGCAACAAACTTCTGGGCATAGCTGATTACTATGAGGCGGTCTTCACAGGGCCGGCGGCCATGGAGCATGGCAGATTCAGAAGCAGCGTTCTTGGGATGATCATCGAGATGCTGGACGTTCTGAGGATCAATGAGGATCTCAGGATGGAGCTTATAGAGTCCATAACAGCAGGCTGGAAGATGGAGATGGTCGGCGATGAGGCTGCGGAATCAGAGATGATCCTGGAGAAGCTCGAGAGCGTGAGAAGCGCCGCGATGCAGGATACAGGCTGCAGCCTGGAGATAGGCGTGCTCATGTCGCTTCCGATCCGGGAGATGGATCTCAAAGAGGATCATGTCGCTCACGTCTATGATGTGATGAACAGGATCATGGACCATCTGAGCAGCAGAACTACAGGAGAGCATCTGGTCGCATGATGTGAAACGCTGCCTTCCGGGTTATCTCGCAGCGCGCGGTCTTTCATCCGATCCCTGTGAGATGCCCATCTTCAGAAGCATCCTGCCATTGATCTTGCGAGATCTT
>Ga0209204_1000538_pt1 | contig 41260 bp, 38 predicted proteins | sample AD_JPNMR2_MetaG_FD_184425 | JGI IMG/M metagenome (GOLD analysis project Ga0209204, IMG submission 184425) | Active sludge microbial communities of municipal wastewater-treating anaerobic digesters from Japan - AD_JPNMR2_MetaG (SPAdes) (version 2) | ecosystem: Engineered > Bioreactor > Anaerobic...
AAAAAAGGCGTTGCTTTTACTTTGCAACAGCCCTTTTTGGTTTATTAAACCTGTTCAACACTTTTAATTTCCGGAACATGTTGTTTAATGAAACGTTCAATCCCGTTTTTGACGGTCATCGTTGACATCGGACAACCGGAACAGGCTCCTTTCAGTTTCACTTTAACTACTCCATCAACAACATCCACTAATTCAACATCACCGCCATCAGCCTGTAATGATGGCCTTACCTGCTCAATGAGCTCTGATACTTTTTCTTTCATTTGATTACCTCTTTCTTTATTTCTTATCTATTTAGTATTTTAACATAGATTAACCTAACTTTTAAGAATTTATGTCCAAATGTCACCCTGACCATTCCGCCGAACGGACAATATCCTTGATCTTCATCAGTCGGGCTAGGTTGCTGCGTTCATTTTCATCTAATTTCATTGAAATATACTTAATCGTTGCCTTCAGCTGAGGTATCATTACATACTCTAAAGCATTAACCCGGCGTCTGGTCTTTTCAATCTCAGCCGCCAGCAACTCCACTGTCTTTTCAACCTGTGCCAGCTCAATTAAACTTTTGAGACTATCTGATAAACTGCGGATCGCCTGATCAAGTTCACCGGAAGTTTGCGCAAAACCGTAAGGATAAATCGCTCCGGTAACATCCTGCTCTTGAAGGTTAAAGACCGGTACTTCAATACTCATCGTGTGTTTAACTTTCGCTGTAATCTCAGCTTTAACTTTTGGAAAAAAGATCGCATTCTCCAAAGCATCCTTCGACATTATTGCACGAGCCATCATAAATCCCTGCATTGATCCTGATAAATGCGATTCTACTTCCTGCCTTAAGCGCCGGTTTTCTTCCACCAGTTTCATAAAGCTCTTCATCAATTCATCAAATTTATCTTTGAGAAGTTTATGACCGCGAATGGCTACCCGAAGGCGTTTCTTCAACCGCAACAGTTCCATTCTGGTTGGGTTAACCCGTATTTCCATCCGGCATCTCCCCTGCTAAGTTTTGAATTTTAATTATTTGTTTCTGTTTGTTTTGGTAAATATTTATCTAAATATTCATCCCTAATCCGCTTTAATTCCCCGCGCGGAATAATTGACAACAGTTCCCATCCAATTTGAAGCGTTTCGGTAATCGAACGATCCTCATTTTCACCTTGACTGACATAACGTTTTTCAAATTGATCGGCGAACTTAGCAAACTTCTTATCTAAATCAGAGAGTGCTGCCTCACCAAGGATAACAGCAAGATCCTTTGCCTCTTTACCGCGGGCATAAGCAGCAAAAAGCTGGTTCATGGTATCAGCATGGTCTTCCCTGGTCTTACCTTTACCAATACCCTTATCCTTTAAACGTGATAATGATGGTAAGACATCAATCGGTGGGAACACTCCCTTACGATAAAGTTCCCGGCTTAAAATAATCTGACCTTCGGTGATATATCCCGTTAAGTCAGGAATGGGATGGGTTTTATCATCTTCAGGCATTGATAAAATTGGAATCTGCGTAATCGAACCTGGTTTTCCTTTAACTCTTCCAGCCCGTTCATAAATGGTGGCTAAGTCAGTATAGAGATAACCCGGATAACCCCGACGGCCAGGAACCTCTTTCCGTGCGGCGGAGATTTCCCGTAAGGCCTCAGCATAGTTAGTCATATCAGTTAAGATAACTAAAACATGCATCCCCAAGTCATACGCCAGATATTCAGCCGCAGTCAATGCCATCCGCGGCGTTGAGATCCGTTCAATTGCCGGATCATTTGCTAGATTCATAAAGAGCACGGTACGCTCGATTGCTCCGGTCTTCTTGAAGTCATTAATAAAGTAATCAGCTTCTTCAAAGGTGATTCCCATTGCTCCGAAAACAACTGCAAACTTTTCATTGGCGCCCAATACTTTTGCCTGACGGGCAATCTGCGCTGCCAATTGTGAGTGTGGTAAACCTGAAGCAGAGAAGATCGGAAGTTTTTGACCCCGGACCAATGTGTTCAGTCCGTCAATTGCTGAAATTCCCGTCTGAATAAACTCTGATGGATAATCCCGCGCAAATGGATTTAATGGCGCTCCGTTAATATCCAGACTTTTTTCGGGAATTATTGGCGCTCCTTTATCACGGGGGCGTCCCAACCCGTCAAAGACGCGACCAAGAATATCAGGTGAAACACCAAGCTCAATACTTTTACCTAAAAATCGTACTTTACTCTCTTTAAGATTGATTCCGGTAGAGCCTTCAAAGAGCTGAACTAAAGCTTGATTCCCGTTAGCTTCCAATACCTGACCACGTCTGGTCTCGCCTTCACCGATTGAGATCTCCACTAATTCTCCGTATTTAACATCAGTAACCTGGTCAACCAGCATTAATGGTCCAACAACTTCTTTTACTGTTTGATACTCTTTAATCATTATTACACCTCCACTCCGTCTGGGACCCTTGCGGCAATCTCCTTAAGCAATGCTTCAATCTTGGCAAGGTCGGTTTCCGCTAAATATTTAATCCTCGCAATCTGCTCCCGGAGTGGATCAGCCAGGATCTTCTTGATTGAGATTCCTTGTTCCATCTGTAAACGGGCAACTTCATCAAACTTGATGATTGCTTTCATCATTAAATACTGTTTCTGCAATGAAGTATAGGTATCAACCTCATGAAATGCATTTTGATGCAAGTAGTCTTCACGGATCGAGCGTGCAGTCTCCATAGTCAGTTGGTCTTTGGGTGACAGTGCATCAACACCAACCAAACGGACGATCTCTTCTAATTCTGCTTCTTCTTGCAAGAAACGCATGCATTCAATCCGTAATTTATTAAACTCTGGGGTCACAGCTTCGGCAAAGTATTCGCTAAGCCGTTCGGTATATAACGAATAACTTGTCAGCCAGTTAATCGCCGGAAAATGACGCCGATAAGCCAAAGAAGCATCTAAGCCCCAGAAAACTTTAACAATCCGTAAAGTCGCCTGAGTAACCGGTTCCGAAAGGTCTCCACCCGGAGGGGAAACAGCCCCGACAGCAGTCAAGGCCCCTTCACGGTTATCACTGCCTAATGCGATCACCCGGCCGGCACGTTCGTAAAAGTCAGCCAAACGGGTCCCTAAATATGCTGGATAACCTTCCTCACCTGGCATCTCTTCCAGACGTCCGGAGATTTCGCGTAATGCTTCAGCCCAACGTGATGAAGAATCCGCCATAATTGCCACTGAATAACCCATATCCCGGAAATATTCGGCAATGGTTATTCCGGTATAGATCGACGCTTCCCGGGCAGCAACCGGCATATCCGAAGTATTAGCTACTAAAACGGTTCGCTTCATCAGGGTTTCACCGGTACGCGGATCGTGTAATTCCGGAAACTCCATCAAAACATCAGTCATCTCATTACCACGTTCGCCACAACCTACATAGACAATAATATCGGCATCAGCCCACTTCGCTAATTGGTGTTGAACTACCGTTTTACCACTGCCAAACGGGCCAGGAATACAGGCAGTTCCGCCTTTGGATACCGGGAAAAAGGTGTCAATTACCCGTTGACCGGTCGACATCAATTGTGTTGGTGACAGTTTTTCTTTATAAGGACGTCCTTTACGGACCGGCCATTTTTGCATCATGGTTATTTCTTTAACGCCAGTGGCAGTCTCAACTTTGGCGACAACATCAGTTACTGTAAAGTCGCCAGCTTTAATCTCAACTAATTTACCATTGATCCCCGGAGGAATCATAATCTTATGATTGACAACAACGGTCTCCTGAACGGTACCAATAATATCACCTTCTTGGACCAGCGCTCCCCGTTCAACTACCGGTACAAATGACCATTTCTTTTCGCGGTCCAATGAAAATGCTTCAACACCACGGGTAATCCGGTCACCTACTTTGGCAACCAGTACATCAAGCGGGCGTTGGATCCCGTCATAAATCGCCTCAATCAACCCCGGTCCGAGTTCAACACTCAAAGGCGCTCCGGTCAGGTACACCGGTTCACCCGGTCCTAACCCGGTAGTCTCCTCATAAACCTGAATCGACGCTTTATCACCACGTAACTCAATGATTTCTCCAATCAGTCGTTTGTCACTAACCCGGACCACCTCATACATCTTTGCTTGGGACATTCCTTCAGCAACAACCAATGGTCCGGAAACTTTGATTATTCTACCTTCAGCCATTATTCAACCTCTTTTCCTGCCAAGATGTCTGCGCCAACCGCTTTTTCAACAATCCGCCGGATTCTTTGCATCGCAAAACCTTTACTGCCTTCGCTTCCAGGGATAAATACCACACTGGGAAGCGGTAAAGCACTATATTCCATAATTAATTTCTCTGCTTTATCGGCCATTGACTCTGATACGAAGATAATTCCATATTCATCACTCGCAACCAGCCGTTCCAGAGTACTTGCCAAGGCTTCTGGCGTATTTACTGGATAAATCTCAATCCCCAACGCCTTAAACCCCAGAATCAGATCTTCTTCTCCAATCGCAGCAATTTTATGCGTAGGCACGACGCAAACGCTCCTTTATTTCCAGATTAGAAACCTGGTTGATTTTACCAATCACAATAATTCGCAGTAACTTAACTTCATTTTCTTTAGCCAGCAAATATCCTGCCAATGCCTCAATCCCTAAAGGAATTGACTTAGCCGGCATGATCAGTTCTAACAAATAATTGTCAATTGCCTTTTCTAAACTGGTTAGTGAATTCAAAGGCGAAGGAGTCTCAGTTAAGATGCGGCTATATTTCGTATTATCAATCCAGACCGCCACTTTCTCATTCGGTTGTTCCCATAAGCCCTTAAAGTCATCCAATTTTAAATTGCCATTAGCAATAAAAAAGCGCTCAAACTCTGAATATGGTAAACCAATAATTCTTAAGCGAATAAAACTCCGCAGGTTGGTTAAATCAACTAAAGCTGTCCACCATTGCAACAACAAAGGTGAAAATTCTTCTTTTAAAATCGTGTACCCAAACTGAAACCAGGCATTATCCAAGATCCGGTCAATCTCTTGAATATCTTTAGTCACTTCGTAACTTGAGCGGGCCTCGCTGATCGCTTCACGGAACTGTTCAGGAAGATCCGCCAGATCTTCACTTTGAAGCACCGCTAACAACCACTCCGGTTGCCATACCCCTAATTTTGATAGTTGTTCCGGTTGTACATCTTCTGATTTTAAAATTAATTTTAAATTTTGAATATCATACCGATTTGCTAACCATCTCAACTCAGGCGCATTTTCACCTAATTCTAAGACCAACCTAATGATACGTTCTAATTCAGCATTAAGCGCGGACTCAAATTGTTGTGGATTAGCAATATTTCCCAATGCAGTCGCATATTCGGTCTCACCCAATTGGGTAAATAACTCCTCAACAGTGGTAGTATTGATTAACCTCTCCAGCTGTGAATTGTCCAACAACTTATTTTCCAACGACCTGATACGGCCTACTGCATATGCAAAATTACGTTCCCGCACGGCTTCACCCCTTCTCTTCAGCAAACAGGATCTCAGCTATCTGCGGTATTGATACTTCTTTAATTTCAGCAATCAAAGCTTCAAACGAACCATTGATCACATAACCTGGTCCGGTCAACAGGAAACCACCCTCAAAATCAGGTTGTTCTTGAGAGAGCGTTAACTTTGACTTGCTTCCAGCCTTGGCAATAAGCTCATTGGCTGTCTTAACAATGGTATTCCATTCAGTGGGTGAACCCGCGCCTTTAACTTCGCCCCCGCCATTCATTCCAGCTTGAGCTAATTTGTTTGCTAAAAATTTAATGCGCTTTTCTGCTGGAAGTTTCTTTAAACCTGCTAATACTTGAGTAAATACCATCTCAATCAGTTGGTATTTAGTCTCCAGTCTTCTTTTTTTACTTTCAATTTCAACTTCAGTCTTAACCCTGCGTTCAAGTTCTTCGGCCTTTTTCTTATATTCGTCAATTATTTTACCCCGACGAATCTCGGCTTTCGCCTTAGCTTCACTGATGATCCGGTCAGCTTCCTTTTGAGCAGATGCAATAATCTCTTCAGCCTCATTCTGTGCTTTACTTAGAATACTGTCGGTCAAAGCCTGCAAATCACTCATCGAATTTAACTCCTTTTATTTGATGTTTTGAACAATTAAGAAGGAGATAACGAATGCTAAAATTGCATAAGTTTCAACCATACCAGCATAGATAATCCCTTTGGTTGATTCATCAGGACGTTTCGCTAAAATACCCATACCGGCAACTACAACCCGGGCTTGCCAGATTCCCGACAACAAACCAACGATTCCAACCGGCATTCCCGCAATTAGATAATGGAGACCAGTCTCAATCGAAAGCCCCGAGGTTGCCAAAATTTTAAAGATCATCAATAGTCCGATAACAAAGCCATAAATACCTTGCGTACTTGGTAATGCCGCTAAAATCAAGGATTTACCAAATTTCGACGGGTCCTCGGTGATAACTCCTGATGCGGCTTGACCTGCCAATCCAACTCCATAGGCTGAACCATACCCTGAAAATAGAACTGCAACTACTACTCCTAAGAATGCTAAAAAAGTACCACTCATATTTAAGCCTCCCCTTCGTTGATTAAAAATGTATATTTTGGTTTATTTCTTAAAGGTGTAAATGGTTTCCCACCACCTTCATAAAACTTGCCAAAAAACTCCAAATACTGCAAGCGGCTGGCATGCACATAAGCTCCTAACACACTTAAAGCAAAATTGAGTAAATGCCCGACAACAAAGATTGCTGCTCCAAAGATCCAGCCAATAACCGGCATACTGTTAAAAGCTTGTCCGGCTAATTGCGTCATAATGCCTCCCATAACAGCCCCAGATAGTCCTAACGCCATCAATCGGGCATAAGAAAGTACATCACTGAAGAATCCGATACTACCATAAAGCGTCCCTAACCCGCCTGGAATCGCCAATAGCTTTGCAACAATCCCCTTCTTTCCACGGGTATTGCTGATTAATACACCCAGTGCTGAAAAGAGCAACAAGTAATTAAAGAGATTCGAATACGCTGATAAGCCGACTGCATCCTTACCAAGGACTAACATCACACTGATTAAAAAGAGTAACCATAAACCCTGATTCCAGAATGCATCTGCCCAACGTCCTTCTTTAATCGATCTCCAGGAACTGACGATGATTCCGAAAAACAGTTGCACAACCCCTAATCCAAAAGCAATTATTAAAAATGGAATTGCCTGCTCTACCGGATCAAAGATCCCAAACTTGGAAAAGAACCCAAGCGAGAAGAAACTTCCGGTTAAGATCCCAATTAGGATTGCTCCAAAGCTGCTAAATAAGAACATCTTGGAGAGACGCCGACCGATTGGTCCCATCTTTAACTTCAGTAAAAGAATCGCACAAATTGCTGCTAATAAGAGGCCATACCCGGCATCTCCCACTGCAATTCCAAAGAAGATGAAGAAAAACGGGACGATCGTCGGAGTCGGATCGACTTCACTCGACTGTGGATAACTAAAACTGTGGATTAAATACTCAAATGGTTCAACCAGTGAATTATTCTTTAAAACAACCGGAACTTCCTCGCCGGCTTCGGGATCGCTGGTAACCATCAGATACTGAAACTGCTGTTGGTCTAATTCTTGCTGCAATTTAGCAATTTCCTTTTGTAACACCCACCCGGTAATTCCGAAACTTCGTTTACTGACCACAAATCGACGGGTTGCTTCGTTACGTTCTTTATCACTTAACAACGAATCGTAAACGGCATGTAACAATCTCTTCTCTTGATTAAGGGTTTTAATCTTTGCTCTGATAGTATTCTCTTCTTGGGAAATCGTTTGCAACTCCGCGTCTAATTTGGCTAACTTGGCAGCAATTGTCGTTTCAAAGACAGGTAGAATCACCGTATTAATATTGTTTTTGTTTAATACTCCTTGAAAAGCTGCATATTCAGTTCGTTCGGTCACTAACAAAAATAAAGTTTGTTGACCGGTTTGATTGACTATTTCAAGATAAAAAGGATGATCCACTTCGGAAAGCAAGCTTACAATCTTTGATTCAGAAAGATCCGCAGCATATAAGGTGATTTGGAGGTTTTTAGTACCTTTAAGATCCTGATACGATAAATCCAACCTACTCCAATCCTTGAGAGTATCGTACAACGACAACACTTGATTGCGTCGTGCTTGTAACTGATTAAAATTCACCTCAACCTGCTGGATTTCAGTTAAGATTGCAGGCAAACGGCCTTCGGAAGCTAATAACGCTTCCAGTTCACTCGGGGTTAAATAAGTCTTAACACCCGCAAACTGCTCTATAATATTGGGTTTAACCGGCTCGATCAATTCCAAAAAATTAATTGCCCGGGATATTTCAGCCAGTTGACGGTCAATCTCGCTGTTCTGTTGTGTAACGTCCTGATCAATACTTTCAAGCACCAGTTTTTCAGAATCATTCTCTAAAACAAAAGGGGCAATTTCAATAATCGACAAGTCTTGTAACACTTTAACCATTCGCTCTGCCTGATCACGAAGAGCATAGATATGAACTTTTTTGATTTGGGCGATGCCCATTTAGCTCACTACCTTTTCTATTAAGATGCTGACTGCTTTGGCTATCTTAGCTTCGGTTCTGACAACAAGTTCCTTCAGTTCCGCCTCGATCCCGGTGCGTTGTTCTGCTTGCCAAACTTCCAATTGACGTCTCGTTTGTTCTAATAATGCTTCTCCAGCATTGATAACATCTTCTTCACTACTTTTTATCAGTTGATTCGCCTCTTCACGTTTACTCTTGATGAGGTTAGCTGCGTCTTCTTTTGCTTTTTCAACTATTTGAGCAGCTTCGGCTTCAGTACGTTGCAATTCTTCCCAAACCTCTAACGCCATATTCTCACTCCAATCAAACGACTGTTTTACAAAGCCTTATAAACTTATAAAAAAGTTAGGATTATATTCAACATTCACCCTCAAAGTCCTTTATTTATTAGAATAAAAATTCATCAATCAGTTACTTTCAGGTTTGATAACTCCTACTGAAAGGATTAACTTTAATCCATCTTCAACACTAAGATCAAGCATTACAATATCTTCTTCAGGTAGATAGATTAAAAATCCAGTTGTTGGGTTTGGTGCTGTTGGTATAAATACTCCCATTAACTTCTTGCCAATTTTGTCTGAGGATTCTTTTATAGCCTCACCAGTCAGAAAACCAATGCTTTGGATTCCCGGTCTCGGATATTCAACCATTACCACCTTTCTAAAGGCACCTTGATCACTACGGGTAAAGGCAACTCCTTCAGTGATTTGTTTTAATAAATTGTAAATTGTGTTTAAGATCGGAATTTTATTTAAGAGCTTCTCTCCATAGGCAATTAGCTTTCTCCCTAAATAATGACGGGCAAAAAGACCAGTTAAAGTTATTAAGATCACTAATACTATTAAGCCTAATCCCGGTACTCGCCCCTGCCATTCAATACCAAACAGTTGCAAAAGACGATAGAAATATCCGGCAAAATATTTATTAATAAAATTTCCTAAGATAGCATCAGTCTGGCGAAAACCCCAAAAGATTAATTTCAGTGAAACTGTTATTGGTAATAATATCAGTAAGCCGGTTAAAAAGTGTTTTTGAAAGTTTTTGAACAAAACAATCACCGCTTCTATAATTACTATAAGGGTTTCCATTCCATAGAAGAAACTCTTGAATTGTTAATTGTTTCAGAGCTCAATACCAGTCAATTCAAGCATTTGATCGATCAATTTATCAAAGACTGTTAAAGCATCTTCCACCGGTTTGGGTGACTGCATATCGACCCCGGCTTTATTGAGTATATTCAACGGATAATCCGAATCTCCACTCTTTAAAAATTCAAGATAGCGAACCCGCGCTTGCAATCCTTCATTTAACAACATTTGCGAAATCGCGGTAGCTGCCGAATAACCCGTAGCATACTTATACACATAAAACGGAGTATAGAAATGCGGAATCCTACTCCATTCCATGGCAATCTCTCCATCGATTATTGTTTCGGATCCATAATATAATTTATTTAGCTCAAAATATTTTTCACATAACCAATCAGCAGTTAACGCGCCGCCATTTTCAACCTCACTGTGAATCAGCTTCTCAAATTCGGCAAACATCGTCTGCCGAAAAACCGTCGTTCGAAATTGTTCTAAACGTTGATTGATTAAATACAATTTTTCATTTTTCTCAGTCGATTTTGCGGTTAGATACTCCATCAATAATGCTTCATTGACGGTAGAAGCAACTTCGGCTAAGAAAATTTTATAACTGGCATATACATAGGGCTGATGTTTGTTTGAATAATAACTATGTAATGCGTGTCCCATCTCATGCGCCAAAGTAAATACATCATTAATTTTCTCCTGATAATTCAGCAAAATATACGGATGGGTATTGTAAGCCCCCCAAGCATAAGCTCCACTTGTTTTCCCTTCAGTTTCATAGACATCGACCCAGCCATTGTCTAAACCGGTTTGGGCCAATAATTGATAATCATCCCCTAAAGGGGCCAAACTGTCAAGCACAAGCTCTTTTGCTTCTTCATAAGGTATGTTCCGCTGATATTCCGGGATCAATGGCGTGTAAAGGTCGTACATATGAATCTCAGGTAGATTGAGCATTCGTTTGCGCAACTTCAGGTAACGCTGTAAAGAAGGTAAGAAATTATGGACAACTTCAATTAACCGGTCATAGACAGAAACTGCAATATTATCACTATCCAATGAAGCTGCCAGTGCCGAATCAAATTTCCGGGCCTTGGCATAAAAAACATCGGCTTTAACTGAAGAACTTAAGGTAGAAGCTAAAGTATTGCGGTACTGATCATAAGTGTGGTATAAAGCTTGAAAAGCATCACGCCGCACCCTTTGGTCTTTACTCTCTAAAAAGCGAGAATACCTTCCTTTGGTTAATTCAACTTCTTCGCCATTCTCATCAACAATTGTTGGAAATCGTAAATCAGCATTGTCAAACATACTAAATATCGTACCGGCAGCATCGGCTACCTCACCAACTTCGGCTAATAATCTTTCTTCAGCTGCTGATAAAATATGCTCTTTTTGCCTGGTGATCTCATCAAATAAATGTTGGTATAGTTGCAGTTCAGGCAGTTGGTTCATATACTCTTCCAGACGGCCAGCAGGTAAATTTACTAAAGCAGGGATGATAAAGGCTAAAGCACCACTGGCTTCCGAAGCCAGACTTTGGATTCGATCACTCATTGCTTGATATAACGCAACTGTATTATCTTCATCCTTGTGCATCCTAGCATAGACATACAGTTTATCCAGCAATCTACCCAAGTTATCCTTCAATTGCAATACATTAAGCACCTTTGCGGCAGAATCAGTAAAACTTTCGTCAATCGCTTTAATATCAGCAATTAACTTTTTCAGATTTAGAAAATCGTCTTCCCAAGCTTGATCGGAGCTATAAATATCAGTGAGCTTCCAGCGATATTTAGCTGGGATTTCACTTCGTTTCGGTAAATCTTTAGTTTTAAGATTACTAGCCAAGGACGATCCCTCCTCATATTTTCCTACTTAACTATTTATATTATTGGGACTAAATTACAACTACCAAATTATTATCTTCCAATTCGCAATATTTATCCTGCCAGCTTTTCGAGCGCTTCTTTAAACACTTTAAAAAATTGCTGATTTTGTTCAACCGTTCCAAATGTCACTCTGATACAGGTCGGTAAACCAAATGAATGTGTTGCTCTTACAATTATTCCGTTTTGCAGTAAGTAATGATAGATTTCGGCACTATCACGACCACAATCAATTAAAATAAAGTTAGCTTCTGTCGGTAGATAACTTAGTTTTAACCGATCAAGTTCCCGATAAAATTCTGCACGGCTTTGTTTCACTAATTCTTTGCTCAACATAATATGTTCTTTACTATTTAGCGCCGCAATCCCTGCCACTTGGGCAAGGAGGTTCACATTAAAAGGTTCCTTAACTTTGAGCATCTGCTTAATCAATCCCGGATCCGCTACCGCATATCCCAACCGAATCCCTGCTAACCCATGGATCTTCGAAAAAGTACGATAGACCACTACATTTTTAAATCCTTCCTGCAGTAACTGAATTCCGTCAGGATAATCGGGATCTGTTGCAAAATCACTGTACGCTTCATCAACTACTACGACTATATCTTCGGGAATTGATCGTAAAAACGCTACCAGCTCATCTCTGGTAACAATCGTTCCCGTAGGATTGTTAGGATTACAAATAAAGATCATTTTGGTTTTTGAAGTAACCGCACTCCGCATTGCCTGCAAATCATTCCCCAAAGTTGTACCGGAGACAAATACCGGTTTGGCACCCATCAAAACAGTGATATATTCATATTGGCTAAATGTTGGCTGCGGAATAATCACTTCGTCTTGGGGGTTAAGGATTGTTTCACCTAAGATTTTATTAACTTCATCAGAACCATTACCAATCAACAAATGTTCCGGAGTAACGCCAAGCTCCTTGGCAAGGGCTTCTTTTAAATAATACTGATTAGCATCGGGATAAAGCGGTAATTGACCCATTGCTGCCGTTATCGCTTGACGAACTTCATTTGAAAATCCTAAAGGATTTTCATTGGAAGCCATTTTAATTGCCGTACTCAATCCTAATTCACGTTGCACTTCTTCTATCGGTTTTCCCGGGACATAAGGGGGTATCTGATTGATACATTCTCGTACTAATTTATCAAATTTCATTATTTAAACTCCTTCATTACATGTCGTCTTCAAACAGGTCCGGACGTAACCTAACAGCTTCTCTTAAATATACCGGTCTGATCCCTTCTTTCTTTAAGTCCGTATAAAAATGAATTAAGACACGGATACATTTTGGCAGTGCCCCCGGCTTAGCAATCTCCTGGGCACAGATCAAAGGTGTTGCAATTAAGCCTAACTGCCTGGCTGCAACTGCCGGAAATTCACTTTTAATATCCGGTGTCGTCGTAAAAATAATACTGACGATTGAATCTAAATCAATATTATTTTCTTTAATTATTGCTTCTAATAACTCTTTCGTAGCAGCTAAGATTGCTTCAGGGGTATCCTCATCAATTGTTATTCCACCACGAACAGCCCATAACTTCTCCATAATGATATTTACCCTCCAAACTAATTAACCGATAGCCCGATGACTTAATCCGACTGCCACTTCATCTAAATGAATCAATCCGATACTGAAAAATACAGCCACACTTACATGGTCACCTTTACGGGCAATTCCTAATTTACCGCCAACATTCAGACCGATTGCCTTAGTTATAATTTGAGCCATTGCTTCTCTGGTAGCACCGGCGATTGCCCCTTCTTCGGCGTGACAGTCTTTAATAATCAGTTCTCTTTTGGCTGCAACTACCGCCCGTTCAACAATGGTTTTCATGCTGGTAATCGCTTCACCGCCATAATCAACTGCTGCAGCCCTAATCTCTTTAGCTTTAAACTGTTCCTTTAGGCTTTTTTCTTCTTCACGTGATGAACTCATTGCCATTGTGAGCGCGCACTTTGCAACTTCTCTACTCCCGGTCTCGAGCATAAAACCCTCCTCAAACGATGTATTGATGCAGTAAAACTTCCGACCAAATGGACCTGTCAAGTCAATCAAAGCTCATTAAAGTTAATATCAAAAAAGCACCCGCCATCTTGAGTGCACTGATCTAATGGTCACCGCTGATTTATTTGTTATAAATTTAACATAATTCAGAAAATGATACAATAGTTCAAAATGATATTTGTTAAAGTTTTTGTTCATCTACTCTCCAACAAAGTACCTTCATATTGCTCAACAATCACTAATTGGCTTCTGACAGCCGGATAGGTAAGCATAAATTGAGTTATTAAAATCAAAAACAGCATAAGAAAAACTGCTAAAAAAAGTCTTCTTTCATTCAATTGTAACATAAAAAACAACTTTTCATACCAATAATGCTTTATCCGCATCAGGGCCCACTCCATTACTCATCAAGATTTGCAGCATGTTTTCCCGCAATATATCCCATCGAAAAAGCAATTTGAAGGTTATAACCACCGGTATATCCATCAACATCGACAACTTCACCTATAAAATAAAGACCGGAAACTAGTTTTGACTCCATTGTTTTGGGGTTAATTTCTTTAACATTGACACCACCGGCAGTCACAATTGCTTCACTGAAGGGACGCGGTTTTTCGACCAATAAAGCAAGTCCTTTGAATAGACCAACTAACTGCTGCCGTTCTGCTCTGGTGACCTGATGGACCGGTTTTAATCCGTCAATCTTTGACAACTCAATCATCACCGGTATTAAACTCTTTGGTAATAAATCGTCCAAAGCATTTTTATACAACTTGCGACTGTACTTTTCGAAATCACGTTGTAAGCGCCGGTCTAATTCTTCAACAGTCAGAGCCGGCTTAAGATCGATCTCTAGCTTTACCGATTTTGGTTCTTTTAATACCAATGGTACCACGGAACGGCTTAGACTTAATACAGTCGGACCTGAAACACCGTAACTGGTAAAAAGTAAATCACCAAATTCCGACCCAATTTTTCGATCTTTGTGATAACAACTGACTTCAACATTATTCAGGGTTAGTCCCTCAACATCCTGTGGCCATTCTTCAAACGTCTCGAGTGGAACTAACGAGGGATAAATATCAATAACCGAATGCCCGACACTGCGCGCTAATTGATAACCGTCACCGGTACTACCCGTGCCCGGATATGAAGCTCCGCCCGTAGCAACAATAACTTTGTTAGCCAAATACTTATCCCCGTTTACAGCTTTAACACCCACAACCGAGTTACTCTCATCTTTCATTATCTGATTGACACGGACATTATTAAGAATTCTAACTCCCAATTTTTTGAGGGTTTTTTCAAAACCGGCAACAATGTCAACTGCTTTATCTGATTCGGGAAAAACTCTTCTCCCCCGTTCCACTTTTAAAGGCACATTAAACTCTGATTCAACTAAATTCATTAATTCCTGTGGACCAAACTTTTGAAACACACTGTAAAGAAATCGCCCATTACCGGGAATATTATTAACTAATTCGTTTACTTCAGTATTGTTTGTCAGATTACAACGCCCAGCCCCGGTAATCAACAACTTTCGGCCAATATTCTTATTACGTTCAAGCAACAAGACTTCGGCCCCTTCGCGGGCGGCAATCATTGCCGCCATTAAGCCTGCTGCTCCTGCTCCTACAATTATCACATCTGCATCCATGAAATCCAAACCTCGAAATTATTTTTCTTGTCTCATTTTTCCACCAATTGGCCGACCGTTTTCGGTTTGGCACTATAGTCATCAATTAGCTCCATTATTTTTGGAAGTGCTTTTTTAGCAGCCTCTCTTCCAATCGCAATACATTCTTTGGCTTTATGAAAGTGTAAAACACCAGTTCCGCCGAGCTCCGGCACAATTGTAACATCAGCTACCGACATCTGCAAAGCATCCAGTCGGTTACCCATTATATCCATTACTTTTGCTAGAACATCAAAAACATTATTGATACGGTGGTGAGTATGATCAAAACTGACATTGACCGCAATCGTGATATCGCCATTCATCATCTTGGCGACTTCAACAGGAACTCCGGCAACAACTGCCCCGTCAACCAGGATTTGACCTTGATGCTCCACCGGATTAAATATTCCTGGTATTGAAATACTGGCACGGACCGCTGGAGCTAAGGGGCCTTCTTTAAAGATCACTTCTTCACCGGTTAATAGATTGGTAGCCACCACCCATAACTTGGTATCGAGCTCGTTAAAGTTCTTACCTTTGGTCAGTAGATCAATCAAACACTTTATTTTATTTCCATCAATCAATCCAAACGACGGCAGACGGAGATCAACCAAATTCTCCCACGACATTGCATCGATCACTTTTTCCAAATAATAAAGGTCCGTCCCGGAAGCAAATGTACTGCCGATCAACGCACCCATACTGGTCCCGACTATCCCGCTGATCTTGATCCCTGTTTCCATCAAAACCTGTAATACTCCAATATGGGCAAAACCTCTTGCTCCGCCTCCGCCTAAAACCAATATAATCTTTGGATATGGGTTCTGACTCGACATTCGCTACTCCTCCTGGAACATTTACATAACATAATTATTCAACAAAATCCAATAATGCCCTTCAATTTTTACGATTTATTCATCTTACGAAAATCTTAAAACTAGGGCTGGTGCGAAGTGAAATTTTGCACCAGCCCTTCATAAACTAACCCATTGAAACTCTTTAGGCAGTAATAATCTGCTCCGAATTCATCACCATAACCGGTTGGACTTCGATCTTCGGTTTGATGATCGCTTTGGCAATCACTTCTTCAATCCGCTCGACCGGAATGATTTCAATATCAGTTTCGGAGTCAAACATCTCTTGCCAATTTTCTTTAGGGATTAAGACCCGTTTAACCCCTGCTTCTTTGGCTGCCGCTATTTTAGGGACAACTCCTCCTATTGGCATAACACCACCCCGGATCGACATCTCACCGGTCATTGCAATTTCATTATCAACTGCCAAACCGGTTATTGCCGAATAAATTGCGGTTGCTAACGTAATCCCTGCCGATGGGCCATCAATCGGAACTCCTCCCGGAAAATTAATATGAATATCATAATCCGCCGGATTAACATCTAAGAATTTACGAATTGCCGTTAAAACATTTTCTACTGATCCTTTAGCCATGCTTTTGCGACGAATTGTTCTTCCCGGCTGACCCATCTCTTCCTCATCAACCACTCCGGTAGTTGTAATTACTCCACGGCCCGGTTCAGCAGGAACTGCCGATACTTCAACTTGAATCACCGACCCTGTATTGGGGCCATAGACTGCCAATCCATTTACATAGCCGACTTGCGGTTTTGGCGGAATAGTTACATGCGGCCGCGGTGAATACTGGCTACTATGGACCACCCACTCAACATCCTTAACCAAAATTTTATTTCGTCCTTCAGTGACTGCCAGACCAGCGGTTATCTGAATCAAATTCACTGCATCCCTACCGTTAGTAGCATATTTGGTAATTACATTTAAGACCCCGGGTTCCAGCTCAAAGTTGATTTTACGTGCTGCGTTACTGGCAATTAAAGATATTTCTTTAGGGGCCAACGGCTGAAAAAAGATCTCGACACAACGCGAACGAATCGCTGCCGGAATCTCATGGGGCATCCTGGTTGTTGCCCCAACCAAACGAAAGTCTGCCGGGAGACCATTTTGAAAAATATCATGAATATGTGAAGGAATATTAGTATCTTCGGAACTATAATAAGCACTCTCCAGAAAAACTTTCCGGTCCTCTAACACTTTTAGCAATTTATTCATCTGGACCTGATGCAACTCGCCAATCTCATCGATGAACAAAATACCCCCATGAGCTTTGGTTACAGCCCCGGGTTTGGGCTGGGGTATACCGGCAATTCCTAGTGGCCCTGCTCCCTGGTAAATTGGATCGTGAACCGAACCAATCAAGGGATCAGCTATTCCCCGATCATCAAACCGCGCCGTTGTGGCATCAATCTCGACAAATTTGGCATTTTCTTTGAATGGTGACAAGAATTGCTTTTTGGCTTCTTCTAGGACAACCCGGGCAGCTGCTGTTTTCCCTACTCCCGGTGGGCCATAGATAATTACATGTTGGGGATTAGGACCACATAATGCAGCGCGTAACGATTTTAAACCGGCGTCTTGGCCAATAATTTCATTAAAATTAACAGGTCGGGTTTTCTCCGAAAGCGGTTCCGTCAAAGAAATCCTGCGAAGGCGCTGCAATTTCTCCATCTCTTTGCGGGCTTCTCGATCCACAGCCACTTTATTCCCTTGTTGACTGCGCAACAAATTCCAAAAATACAAACCAATTACAATTGCGAAAAATAAGTTTACTAATCCAAGGATATTAGTAAGAATATCCATCAGGTCAACTCCTTTCTTTTTGAAAGTCACCAATAGTATCTACAAAAATCCCCAGATTTAAACTTAAATTTTATTATAAAAACAAAAAACCGGGTTTCCCCGGTTTTGTAATTATTAATTTATGCTGATTCTTCTTTCTTCTTCTTTCGAGGCTCAACCAGCACTTGCAAAGCACTTTCCGAACCATCAACCATACTTTTGGTCACAACTACCTTTTTAAGATCTGCCCGTGAAGGCACTTCATACATCAAGTCCATCATCAGTTTTTCAATAATTGAACGGAGGCCTCGGGCTCCGGTATTTCTGGCAGTTGCTTGTTTAGCAATTGATTCAATTGCATCATCTTCAAACAATAACTCAACATTATCAAGTTCAAACAGTTTCTGGAACTGTTTGATTAAAGCATTTTTAGGCTCGGTTAAGATTCGGATTAAGGCGTTTTCATCCAGAGCATCAAGAGCTACTACAATTGGCAGTCTTCCTACAAACTCCGGAATCAACCCATAACGCAACAGGTCTTCAGGAAGAATCTGGCGGAAAATTTCACCCAATGGTTTTTCCTTCTTGGATTTAATCTCGGCGCCAAATCCCATTGTCTTTTTACCAATGCGATTTTCGATGATCTTCTCTAAACCATCAAATGCACCACCACAGATAAACAATATGTTAGTGGTATCAAGTTGAATAAATTCCTGATGAGGATGCTTACGGCCACCCTGTGGCGGAACCGAAGCAATTGTCCCTTCAAGAATTTTTAATAAAGCTTGTTGAACTCCTTCTCCGGAGACATCTCTGGTAATTGAAGGGTTCTCTGATTTTCGCGCAATTTTATCAACTTCATCAATATAGATAATTCCTTTTTCTGCCCGTTCAACATCATAATCAGCAGCCTGAATCAGTTTTAGCAGAATGTTTTCAACATCCTCTCCTACATAACCGGCTTCAGTTAATGATGTGGCATCAGCGATCGCAAAAGGAACGTTTAATATTTTAGCTAAAGTCTGTGCCAGCAGTGTTTTACCGCAACCGGTTGGACCGAGCAGTAAGATATTGCTTTTTTGTAACTCAACATCGTCAAACCGGTCACCGGCATTAATCCGTTTATAATGATTATAAACTGCAACTGCTAGTGTTTTCTTGGCATCTTCTTGACCAATCACATATTGATCCAAAATCTCTTTAATCTCTTTTGGCTTTGGATTACTGGTCAAATCCAGATTAATTTCATCACTTAATTCTTCATCAATGATCTCATTGCATAACTCAATACATTCATCACAGATATAAACACCAGGCCCAGCAATAAGCTTTTTGACTTGTTCTTGAGCCTTGCCACAGAATGAACACTTCAACTGACCTTTATCATCACCGAACTTAAACATTTTGCCTCCTCATTTGGGTTTTTAGGGGGTCAAACTATTACTTCTGATTCCGGAAGATATCGTCAATGATACCATAACTTTTTGCTTCCTCAGCAGACATCCAGAAATCACGATCAACATCACGTTCAATTCTTTCCAAAGGCTGCCCGGTATGTTTTACTAAGATCTGATTACCAATCTCTCGGAGTTTTAAAATTTCTCTGGCTCTAATCTCAATATCGACGGCTTGACCTTCTGCACCACCATGTGGTTGATGGATCATCACCCTGGAATGCGGTAATGCAAAACGCTTACCTTTTGTACCTGCAGACAACAACAACGCAGCCATACTGGCGGCAATTCCAATGCAAATTGTAGAAACATGGGGTTTAATATGTTGCATTGTATCGTAAATTGCCAAACCGGAATAAACGACTCCACCCGGACTGTTTATATAAACGTAAATATCTTTTTCAGGATCCTCAGATTGTAAAAACAACAATTGGGCAATAACCAAGTTGGCCATATTATCATCAATTGGGCCACCTATAAATACAATCCGCTCTTTTAAAAGCCTTGAGAAAATATCAAAAGCCCGTTCTCCTCGATTAGTTTGTTCAACAACCATTGGAACCAAGTTCATTCAATCAACCCCCGCGTTTTGATTTAGAATTCAATCGATAATATCTGCTTCAAATACCCGATCAAATACTATCATTATGCTTACCAAATAATATTTGGTTTATAAGCAAATCGTAAAATTTTAATAATGAGGAGTGCCACTAAGTTATTACGCTTCAACTAGTTTGGGAATAGCAGTACTCTTAATTAAATCGGCACATTTTTCTAAAATTATAGCATGTTTTATATCGTGTAAACTGCCTTTGGCTTCCAAATCCTTTTTGAACTTTTTGACATTGGTCTGTTGATACATCGCTGCCAACTCGGCAATCTTATTATCCAATTCCTCTTCAGCTACTTCAAGGTTTTCAGCTTTGGCAATCTCAGCTAAAACTAAATCTGTCTTCACCCGCTTCTCTGCTTGAGGACGAAATTCTTCCAAAATTTCTTCCTTATTTTTATTAACATAGGCTAAATATTGTTCCAAATTAATACCTTGATATGCTAAATTGTGCTCAAAGCGGTGTAATAAATCTTCCATCTCTTGATTGATTAATGTTTCAGGAACTTCAACATCAGCATTGTCAACCGCTTTATCAATTGCTGCCTGAGCATACTCTGACTCAATCTCCCGTTCAGCCATTGCCGTCATTTTAGTTTTAAGGTCCTCTTTAAGAGCTTCCAAAGTCTCAAAGTTACCGACACTCTTAGCAAACTCATCATCCAATTCCGGAAATTCTTTTACTTTGATTTCTTTTAAAGCCACTTTAAAGACGGTAGCTTTGCCAGCCAAGTCCGGGCTGTGATAATCTTCCGGGAAAGTAACGTTGATTTCACGTTCTGTTCCTACTGTCATGCCAATCAGTTGGTCTTCAAAACCAGGGATAAAGCTTCCGGAACCGATCTCCAAAGTATGCGCCTGAGCAGCGCCGCCTGGGAATGGTTGCCCGTCAAGATATCCTTCAAAATCAATAACAGCAAAATCGCCTTTTTCTAATGTTTGCTTATCGCTGATCACCAATTCGGCTTGGCGCTCACGAATTGCCTGTAAACGTTCATCAACCTGTTCGTCAGTAATTTTTACCGATTTTTTCTCAACTTCCAATTCTTTGTAGGAACCAAGTTTAACCTCCGGTAAAACCTCGATCGTTAATGTATATGTAAATGGTTGCTCAACATTTAATGATTCTTTGATATCCAGTTTTGGTTGGGCAATCGGATGTAAATCATGCTCTTCAATTGCCTTCATATATCCTTTGGTAATCATGATGTCAAGCGCATCTTCAAACAATATTTCTTTACCATATTGTTTTTCTAAGATAGGTCTGGGAACATGCCCTTTTCGAAATCCCGGGATGCTTACTTTTTTGACAACCTGCTTATATGCCTCGGCTAATGCCTCCTCAATCTCCGGGACATCTACAGTAACCCCCACCGAAACAAAGTTCTTGTCTAGCTTTTCCAAATTTAACTGCATTTATGATCCTCCTGAATCTGTACTATTAATATATGTCCATCTGAACAAATCTTGCATTTCACTTTTTGCATTTCGACATTAACGGATAAAATCCTTTTTCTCAAAAAACTACCAATATACCCTGAGAGCACCGGCATTAATGTCCACTGAAAAAGTGAAGTAATATATATAAAAAACCCTCGAGCATTATCAAGGGTTATTTATACAAACTATAACGTTAGAACTGAATAATGTCAATAGTTTAACCATTTTTTAAAGATTAACTGCCGATTATTTAAAATTAAGTAAACATTTAATTTGGTGCGAGAGGCGGGACTTGAACCCGCACGGTTGCCCACTAGATCCTAAGTCTAGCGCGTCTGCCATTCCGCCACTCTCGCATGCATGAAGATTATAGCACTGGCATTGATATTCGTCAAGAGTCAAATCCAGGATTAATTGATGACTGACCGCATCCAGCCCAACAACCTTTCAAACAACGAGAAGTTTCTCCTAGGCACATCCATTGCTGCTATTACAGGTATTTGATCAATAATCTCTTCACCAAGTTTGACTTGTACTTCCCCAACCCGCTGAAATCTTGCAACCGGAGCTTGAATGAATTTTTTCAATTCGAGCTTCACTTTCAGGTCATTCTCCTTACCTTTAGGCAGTAAAAGTGTCAAATTCCGATTCGGTAATACCGGCACTCGACCTTTAGCTCCCATGACAACTGGGATTTCACCTAATTTTTCCAAAGTTGAAACCACATTCAGCAATTGATATTTTTGAAAACCATATTCAAACATTTTTTGAACATCTTCATACGTCTTTTTACTGTTAAGCACGACCGCAATCAAACGATGCCCATTACGGGTCGCTGAAGCCACCAGGCAGCGGCCTGCTTCTCTGGTATAGCCTGTTTTAACTCCATCAGCATACTGATAGCGCCAGAGCAGTTTATTGTGGTTATTAAGGATCCGCTCATCATCAGGCAGAGAAGAGAGTAATGAATGTTGTTTGGTCTTTACAATCTTGTCAAACAAGGGATTGTTCAATGCATATCTGGTGATTATCGCCAGGTCATAAGCAGTTGTCAAATGTCCTGGTTTAGGCATTCCGCTGCTGTTTAAGAAGGTTGTTGCTTTAGCCCCAAGCAGTTTGGCTTTTTCGGTCATCCATGCCGCATATTGTTCTTCAGAGCCGGCTAAATTTTCAGCCACCGCAACCGCAGCGTCATTCCCTGAGCTTAGCATCAGACCGTAAAGCATCTCTTCAAGTTTATACTGATCACCGGGTTTAAGATAGATTGATGAACCACCAACTCGACTCGCATTGGCTGAAGTCACAATCTTTTGGTTAAGATCACCGCGTTCCAAGGCAATTAAAGCAGTCATAATCTTGGTAGTACTCGCCGGAGGCCTGGGAATATGAGCGTTTTTCTCCAATAAGACCTTTCCTGTAGTAAAATCGAGTAATATAGCTGATTCGGCAACTAAATCCAAATCATCTGCCATAACCGGTTTGACACTTAAAAGTAAAAATGAACTTAATGCAAGGACAAATATTATAAACTTCATTTCTTTCTTTACGCACTCCATACTAAATCTTAATAATTCATCATCTTCGCAAGAATCTTTTAAATACCTTTCTGTTAAAAATGGTAATTGTTGCTTTGAAATGAAACTAAACACTGTTTGATTACGAAAACAAAAGCCCTTAATTGGGCTTTTATAAAACCGGATGCTACTTCAATGCACATTATTTCTTCTGTTAGCGTCGATCATCTCCTGAATTTTTTCCAGTAACTTCGGAGCTGAATCTAACAGACGATCAACCAGAACATTACTTTCGACTGGTAACAGTTTAGTCTGATCTTTACCTACTACCAAAAAAGCTACCGGATTAATGGTTATTCCGGCTCCACTCCCACCTCCAAAAGGAAGTTGACCGGTTTCACCGGAATCTTGGTTGCGATCCCGATCTTTCTCTTTGGACTTCACCTTGATACTCTCAAATTGACTTCCACCGGCTGCAAATCCGAAGGTCACTCTGGAGATCGGGACGATCACACTGCCATCCGGAGTTTCAACCGGGTCGCCAAGAATGGTATTAACATCCACCATCTCTTTGATATTTTGCATCGATGTTTTCATCAAACCTTCTATTGGATGTTCAGTCAATACTGACACCTCCTTTCAGTATTCGATGACGAAAACGATCTGTAAAAGCTGCAATAATAATATAGCCGAGTTTCACCCGGAATATACAGTCAAAAACAGTATCGAAACTAATGTCATAATAATCAGGGATTACCTCAATCTCCGGCGGCTGGCGAAACTGATATTTACTACTTAAATATCCAACTATACCGCTTTTAAGCCCCCATGCTAATCCATACAATATAGCATTAGTGCCTACATTACCGGTACCGAGCCGCGTCACCCACGAAAACCTTTGGAAATACCCCCGATTTTCCAAATTATCGGCGACTAACAACCAGCGGTGGTATTTGGCGGGTACCATATAGGTAAGTAAGGTCATCCCTAACCCAAAATGCCGGTATCGATGTAAAAAATCCCGCAAACTGCGGGAATCAGCAACACTTGACTTTTTTTCTTTACTTTTCAGCCAAAACCAACGCCCGGATTGCTCTTCTTTTTGTTTAAGCCCATCAGAAGTTGGCAGCAGTAAACTAACCTCACGTTTACGCTTAACCAAACCGTTAAGGAAGTTCATCTCGATAACTAAATTATCATCCCGTTTGATCTTCCGGTAACTAATCCGAAACTGGACCGGTAAGAAAAATAATATTATAAATGTACTTAAGAAAAGTAAGATAAACAGGAAACCCACCTCAGAAATACCAATCTGAGGTTATTTTTCCTCTGATCCGTCTCCCTATTCGCTGAAATCAGACTTTATTTTCAACTACTTTAAAGAAACTAAGATGTTTCCGGATTACGCTTCGGAACTGAAAGATCAAATCGTTTAAATAAGTGGTTGCAACAATTATCCCCAAGATCTGCGCCCAATCTTTGACACTTAACGGTGTTGTATAAAAAATCCGATTGAGCCATGGTAAATACAGCACCAATAATTGCATTACAGTCGACACCAAAACCGCACCGTTTAAATAGTGGTTTTCAAAAATATTAATCTGGAAAATTGTACGGTACTCCGAACGACATCTGAAGACAAACATCAGCTGTGAAAAGACTAATGTTGTAAAAGCCGCAGTCCGGGCCATAGCTAAATTATTGTCACCCAGTTTAATCATATACACTGCCAAAGTAGCTCCACCGATCAACAAGCCCTGTAAAATGATCTTCAGTCCCAAACCGCGACTGAAGATTCCCTCTTGGGGTGAACGGGGTAACCGCGCCATGATCCCTTTTTCCGCCGGATCAAGCCCCAGAGCAATTGCTGGTAATCCGTCAGTCACCAGATTCACCCATAAGATTTGGATTGGCAACATCGGAAATGGCATACCAAGCAGGATTCCGCCAAACATCGTTAAAATCTCACCCATATTACAACTCAGTAAGTAACGGATAAACTTCCGGATATTATCATAGATGATCCGCCCTTCTTCAATAGCTGCCACAATTGTCGCAAAATTATCATCAGCAATCACCATCGCCGAAGCTTCTTTAGTTACATCAGTACCACTTAGTCCCATCGCCACCCCAATATCAGCTTCTTTAATTGCCGGAGCATCGTTAACACCATCCCCGGTCATTGCTACAATTTCACCTTTCTGTTTTAAGGCTTTTACAACCCGTAATTTATGATTTGGTGAAACCCGGGCAAAGATATCAACATCTTTTACAATCTTAGCCAATTGTTGATCGGATAAATTATCAAGTTCAGCACCGGTTATGATCTTTCCATTCGGACGGAGTAAGCCAATCTGTTTGGCAATCGCTGCTGCAGTTTTCGGATAATCCCCAGTGATCATCTTCACTTGGATCCCCGCCCGCCGTGATTTTTCGACCGCTCTTTGCGATTCGGGCCGCGGCGGATCAGTCATTCCCATCAATCCTAAAAAGACTAATCCCTGTTCAGGATCTTTCTGTGAAGAACTGTTAATTTCGCCGGATTTCGCTTCACGCAATGCAAATGCCAATACTCTAAGCGCATCAGCGCCCCACTCATCAACTTTCTGCCTGATCTCGCGTCTTAATTGCGGGGTTAACGGAATTATTCCATCAGGAGAGAGCGCTGCGGAACAACGTTCCAAAATAACATCCGCTGCTCCTTTAACCACTAATTTTAGCTTATTTTGCCCATCGTTAACCCAAACACTCATCCGTTTCCGTTCCGATGAAAATGGTATTTCTCCTAAACGTTTGAAGGTGTCCTGTAACTTTTTTGGACTGATTCCCAGCTTCACAGCAGCTACCAACAACGCCCCTTCGGTCGGATCACCACAGATCATTGAGCCTTTAGTGCTGGCTTCATCCTCTAAAACAGCATTATTACAGAGAATTCCTGCTTGTAACAGTTCTTTCATACCATTCGGAAGATTATTGGTTTTCCCAAAATCCTGATCACTATATTCGCGCTCCTTAAGCGTCCACATTTTGGTCACTGAAAGTTTATTCTGCGTCAAAGTTCCGGTCTTATCGGAACAGATCACTGTGGCACAGCCCAATGTTTCAACAGCCGGAAGTTTTCGAATGATTGCATTGCGGCGAATCATTTTTTGGACTCCAATGGCTAACGCAATGGTCACAATAGCCGGTAACCCTTCCGGAATTGCCGCAACCGCCAAACTTACTGCTGATAAAAACATCTGACGGGGGTGTTCACCTCTTAAGATTCCTAAAGTCCCGACTGCCGCGCAGATTGTTAAACATAAGAGTACCAGCCACCTGCCTAACTCAGTTAATCTTCGCTGCAGCGGAGTCTCTTCATCAGTTGTAGTACTAATCATACCCGCAATCTTTCCAATCTCTGTCCGCATCCCGGTACCGGTGATAATTGCCTTACCACGTCCTTGAGCAATACTTGTTCCTGCAAAAATCATGTTTTTCTGGTCACCCAATACTAGATTGGCAGCTGAAATTGGCGCAACTTCTTTTTGAACCGGTATTGATTCGCCAGTCAGAGTTGCTTCATTTACCTCCAAATTAATTGCTTCAATAATTCGTCCATCCGCCGGAACGCGATCACCGCTCTCTAAAACAACAAGATCCCCTGGAACGATCTCTGCGGCGGCAATCTTTTGAATTTTGGAATTACGGATTACATTTGCCTGGGGTGCGGTTAATTCTTTTAAGGCTTCTAAGGATTTTTCAGCGCGGTATTCCTGAATAAACCCTAAAAATGCATTTAAGACAACAATTGCCACAATCGTAAGTGCATCAGCCTTCTCACCTAACAATCCTGATACAATGGCCGCACCAATTAATACCAAAACCATAAAATCTAAAAACTGTGACAGAAAGATCTGCCATGGAGAAATTTTTGCTGCTGCCTGCAACTGGTTTTTCCCATATTTAGTTAACCGCTGCTTCGCCTCTTGCCAATCCAATCCCTTGCAAAGATCTGTCTTTAATTCTTGGGCCACTTCAGTTATTGCCCGATTAAACCAATTCATCAACGTCTACCCCCGCATAGTTCACCTGAAAATTCAGTCACTATAAAATCTATGCCCGCACTTCACCCGGCAGACCCATTGATTGAAATCCGGACTAGAGCTATAATGAGAGAGATTGTAAAAAATTTTGGAGGTTTCTAATAATGCCGTTTGATGCTCCGGTAGTTGCTTGCCTAATCCAAGAATTACAGAAACTGTTACCGGTTAAAATTGATAAAATACACCAACCGTATCCTGACGAATTTCTCTTTTCCTGCTTTGGAAACGGCGAGTCGTTTAAGTTGTTAATTTCACTCAATTCCAAGTTCGCTAGAATTCATACCTTTTATGAAAACAAGCAAAATCCTTGCCAGCCATCTTCATTTTGTATGCTGTTACGAAAACATTTTAGCGGCTCCAAATTGGTTTCGGTAATGGTGGTCCCTTTTGAGCGAATTATTAAACTAAGTTTTGATGTTTATGACCAATTAGAAGGGCTTAGTCAAAAACATCTCTGGATTGAGTTCACCGGTAAAGCGGCCAATATGTTTGTTGTTGATCGCGACAATCGCATCATCGATTCCTGGAAACGGCTCGCCAACGGACAAGATAGAGAACGGGACTTAAGTAATGGTTCAAAATATGAATTACCTCCTACCGGTGGCCGCTGGAAACCGGTAACTTTATCTGAAACTGAATTTATTGCCTTGATCGAAAACCTTCCTCACACTGTTAGTCTTGAGCAGTTACTGCTGAAAAACTGGTATGGTCTTTCAAGTTTAACATGTAACGAACTGATTACCCGTGCTAAGCTGAATCCAGCCAAACTATGCTGTGAACTGACTTTAACCGAAATTAAACCGCTCTATCAAACTTTCATAAATTGGTCAACCCAGATTGAAACAGGACAATTTGAACCATGCGGAATTTACAACCAACAGGGAATCTTAATTGATTGTGCTGCCATATCGATCAGTTGTCAGCAATCCGAACATAAAGTAAAACCTGCTGATTCTTTAAATCAACTGGTCAGTGAGTTATTAAATACGAATCAGGAAAAAGAGAGGTTTAGAGAACAAAAAGCCAACTTAGCACGGAAAATAAAACAAAATCTTGATAAAGATCTTACTAAATTGGAAAAGCAACAAAAAGAAGTCAACCAAGCAGAACAAGGCGATCTATATCGAATTATGGGTGAGCTTTTAATCACCTATGGCTATCAAATTACTAAAGGAAGTCCTTGTGCCAAATTGGTCAATCACTACGACCCAGACGGAGAAGTAATGGAGATCAAGCTCGATCCAAGTTTAACCCCACACGAAAATGCACAAGTATATTTTAAAAAATACCAGAAAGCCAAGAAGGGTTTAGAGGCAATTGCGCTGCAAATCCAAAAAACCAAAGAATCAATCACTTACTTGGAAAGCTTGGAAGCATTGACCGAAAATGCATTGACAACTATTGACCTGGAGATGATTAACGACGAATTTCAAGCAACATACGGTAAACAGAATCATCAAGCCAATAAATCAAAGCAGAGCAATAACAGCAAAAAAGAGAAGGAGAAAGAAAACCTTACTAAACCGCGTCAATTTACTACACCGGCAGGACATACCATTCTGGTCGGACGCAACAATCTCCAAAATGATCGCTTAACCTTTAAAATAGCGGCTCCAACTGATCTTTGGTTTCATACTCAAAAGATTCCGGGTTCGCATGTAATTTTAAAACCACTGCCTGGAACGGAGGTTGATGACGCAACTCTAAATTTTGCCAGTCAATTGGCAGTTTATTTCAGTAAAGCCCGTAACTCTACCAAAGTCCCGGTTGACTATACCCAACGCAAGAACGTTAAAAAACCGCCAGGAGCAAAACCGGGGTTTGTAATCTATGAGCATTTTAAAACGGCAATCATCACTCCAGAACCCAAAATTTTAAAAATGTTTGAAATTGAAACCTAATGTAAAATACTGGTTGTCTTGAAACAATCAGTTTTTTATTTTTTTTGGATATCCTATTAGAAAGTGGAAGTAACGAAAACACTTTTTAAAGGAGTAACCAAATTTGAAAAATTGGGTATTTACAAATGAACAACTCGAAGACGGAGTTCAGGTTATTTTAAGTAAAAGTATCGATGATGGTTCAATCATGCATTGGGAACCGGTTGCTACCAAACTCCGCGGTTATGACGCCGCCCTCTTTCGGCAGGAGATCACGGCCCGCCATAAGAGCACTAATCATTGTACCGGTTCAGCAATTTTACCCTTACAAAAACCCCTTTCATATCAGGAACGAATCTGGCTTGGTTGGGAAGAACGGAAAGGCACCTCGCCATTTGGCCCCAACTATACCCGCCCGGCTACCGAACAACTGATCAAAGACCTCTTGCCACTGATTGCTGCTTACCAAGAGTTCCACCTTCATAAACTGGTGGTTGGAAAACCGGACTGGCGGCGCATTCGTCACAATGATTCCGGTTTTTATATGCCGGATCCTTTTGCACGTCTTTTTCTGGCAACCCCACAAATTGAGCTCCCAGCAGGCCTGTCATCTTGCCGTCCTCCTGAATCATACTATGGAGCGCAACCGACATTAGAAAGCGATATCTTCTATTTAGGGTTATCACTGTATGTAATTATCAGCGGTAAACTACCTTATGAATTAGAAAACAGCTGGCCGACCAGAGCTTTATTGAAGGGTGATATTATTCCATTGACCTACCACTGCCAAGAGATCAGTCCCGAATTATCAAATTTAATTACCCAAATGTTAGTAGCTAAAAAGCACGAACGGCCATCGATTGATCATGTAAAAAACGTCTGGGAAGAATCGATCAACTGTAATGACTGCCTTGCTTCACCAACCCAAAAAGTGGTTAATTTACGGAAATACCGCAGACGTAATCAGAAAATTTGGTTGAAGAAATCATTATTCAATCCTTTCTCTTATTTATTATTACTAGCTCTAATCGGATTTGGCTTCGGTACTCTTCTAATGCGAAATTGGGTCCAAAATCCGGTCACTCCCAAACAGATTGCCGCCCGTTTTTATGAAACCTGTTCCAATCCACTACAGATTGAAAGCTTTGCCCAAAACGGAATTGCCCGTGATATTTATGAAGCCCGTGTGCATCGAACACGACTAATAGCAGAGTTGTTAAGCCGTCCCATAATCGAAGTTCAAAAATTATCGGTTTTATCAGAAACCGACCACTTTGCTCTGATTGAGGCAAAAGTTACCTGGTGGCGTTGGGTTGATGGCAGCTGGCAACCCAATCAAAGTACCGAAATTATTAGTTTAGAAAGACGAAACAACCGTTGGCAGATTACCAAACGGTTGCAACAAGATGTAAACAAGATGTAAAATAATTTTTTATAGCAAAAACAACTAATTTTCCAATGTCCATCCAAGTTACCTAAACTATTAATCCCAATAAGATCACCCATCCGGTGATTGAAAGTGGGAGTGGCAATTTTAGTAATTTTGGATGGATTTTTCTAATTAATTATTTATTCCTTATTTGTTTTTGATGTTAAAACGGATTATCTAAGATATAATTATTATACCATTTAGTTTTTTAATAAATTATTGGGAGGCTTCTCAAATGTCCGGGTTTAAAGATTATCAATACGTTCGACCTGATATTGAAGGCTTAAAGCTGAAATTCAATCAGTTATTATCGCAATTTAATAATGCTGCAACGGCAGCAACCCAAAAACAAGTTATCGAAGCGATCAATAACCTACGCAATGAATTTGACAGTATGGAAGCTTTGGTCTATATTCGCCACACCATTGATACCAACGATCCCTATTACGAAGCTGAAAACAACTTCTTTGACGAGATAAAGCCAATTTATGAAGGCCTGGTTAACCAGTATTATCAAGCTTTAGTCACTTCCGACTATCGTAAGGAATTAGAAGCGTCTTTAGGGCAACAACTGTTCCGGATTGCGGAATTAAAACTACAAACTTTTGCCCCTGAAGTCATTACCGACTTACAAAAAGAAAACAAATTAATTAGCCAATACGTTAAACTGCGTGCTTCTGCCAAAATTCTTTTTGAAGGCGCAGAACGAAACTTAGAACAGATGATCCCGTTTCTTGAGTCACAGGACCGGACAATACGAATCAAAGCCCAGCAATCATTCACCAACTTCTTTGTCGAAAATGAAGCCCAATTTGATCAAATTTATGATGATTTAGTTAAACTCCGGACCGGAATTGCGCAGAAATTAGGTTTTAAAAACTTTATTGAATTAGGGTATGCCCGGCTGTCAAGGTCAGATTATAATGCTAAGATGGTAGCCGGTTATCGCCGTCAAGTTTTAGAAAGCATCGTCCCGTTAGCAACCAAACTAAGGCAGCGGCAGGCGAAACGGTTGAAAATCGATACTTTAAAATATTACGACGAACCATTGGAGTTTTTGACCGGTAATGCAACCCCCAAAGGTGACCCCCAGTGGATTATCAATAACGGTAAACAAATGTATCAAGAGCTCTCACCCGAAACTGGCGAATTCTTCAATTATATGATCAACAACGATCTCTTGGACTTGGTAGCCAAGAGCGGCAAGGCCGGTGGCGGTTATTGCACATACATCAGCAAGTACCAATCCCCGTTTATCTTCTCCAACTTCAATGGTACCTCCGGGGATGTCGATGTTCTAACCCACGAAGCCGGCCATGCTTTCCAGGTTTATACCAGCCGTCATTTTCAAATTCCTGAATATAACTGGCCCACTTTAGAAGCATGTGAAATCCACTCGATGAGTATGGAGTTCCTTGCCTGGCCATGGATGAAGCTCTTCTTTCAAACAGATGAACTTAAATACAAGTTTGCCCACTTAAGCGGTGCGATTCTATTTATTCCTTATGGGGTAACGGTTGATGAGTTCCAACATTGGGTTTATGAAAATCCTGACGCAACTCCGGCTGAGCGGAAAGCCACCTGGAGAAAGCTGGAACAAAAATACTTAGTCCACCGTGATTATGCTGATAATGACTTCTTAAACCGAGGCGGTTATTGGTTCCGCCAGGGACATATTTTTAGCGATCCCTTTTACTATATCGATTACACTTTAGCCCAAGTCTGTGCCTTCCAATTTTGGATCAAGTCCCAAAAAGACCCTGCCGCAGCCTGGCAAGATTACCTGAGGCTCTGCCAAGCCGGCGGCAGTATGTCGTTTATTGAACTGATTGAGCTGGCTAAGCTACAAAATCCTTTTAACGACGGGACACTCAAGAAGATTATTGCTCCTTTGGAAGCATGGCTGGACCAAGTGGATGATGAAAGGCTATAACCACCAATAACTATATTTGAATGTTTTTACTGTCCATTAAGGCTTGAAAATTCAAAAAACCGTTGGTCACAGGTTTAGCCAACCAAGGAGGTTGGCGTCGCGTAGAATTGAAACAGGATGTTTCATTGACATCGCCAATTAGCTTCACTTTCAGAAGTAAAGAATTGTAATGAACATTGACCTACAAATAACCTAATCTGTTCATTACAATTCTTCTAAAAAGAACTGCTTAGGCAGTTCTTTAACCCGCCGCCGGAACAGTGGGCCAACAGGACAAGCATCCAAAACAATTAACTAAAAAAATAATAATAAAAAGAACGGCTGTTTAAACTGTCCGTTCTCATAACAATAACAATAGATACAGTATTCTTCATTTTTAACTCCATTTTGCTCGCTACCATACAAACTGGTAGCATTCAGCGGCATCCCGCAACTCTGACAGAAATTGTGGTTCATTATTAACCCATCCTTTCAACAATTTAATTTAACTAATTTAATTGTAAACTGCTGTTGTGACAGCAGTATGTCAAGGAATGGACTAAAAAATAAAAATGTTCTTACCAAATTTCCAAACTTGAGCGGACAGCGTAATCACCAGCCACCTCCGCCACCTCCGCCACCGCCACCACCGGAAGAACCTCCTCCACTACTACCGGAACTCGAACCTGGAGCTACCGATGACGACGAAATTGAACTCGTCAATGAATTTCCCAGACTGTTTGCAAACATCCCAATATTACCGGAACTAAAGTCCGCCCCATGATACCAAACAGGAATATAGGGTTGCCCTTGTTCTTTAAGTCTGTCGAAGACTTTGGCAAACCGTTCCGCCCAAAGTTGTTCCACTCCCAAAGCCAGGGCATACGGCAGATACCTTTCAAATAGTTCCGGAGTCTCATTGGGAGGATTTAATAGGTTTAACCGTTCCTTTTCAGCAATCGACAAATACATCTTGAACCCTTCAACCTGGTCCAAAACTTTTCGTCCCTCAATAGTTGGGGCTTTTAATAACCGGAAGAAGATAATTTGCGTTACAATATGGAAAATGATAAAAATCAGACAAACAAAGTTGAATCTCTCATTTTTGACCATCTCCATAAACACGGGTATTGTAACAACAGACGAAAAGAACAAGCCACCAACAAAGTATGCGGTATTAGTGACAAAATATTTATTTTCATACGCTGCTGTTAACGTCTGATTAACAGTATTGATAGCTGCTGCAACCTTTTGGTAATAAGTATCATTAAAAGTAAACTTTGCGTTATTCTCAAGCAAGTTGCTGAAGATCTGTTTCTCCTCATTACTCAACCTTGATATGTCACTGCTTCGTTTAATAATCACCGTATCAAAACCCTGCTCGATCGTGAGTACACCTTTGACAGCCATATTAATAATCGCAGCAGCAAAGACTTTGTTATCATAACCCATATTCAAGATAAACCGCATTGCTGCCGGACTTAAATCTAACGGTGGTCGATAAAGCGGTATAATTGTACCCTTTTGCGGATCCCGGCCAACTTTTGACCAAACAATCAGGTAAAACAGGAGTAAAATAAAGAAACCGCCAATCATCAAGGTTATACCAAAATTATCCCGGATAAAATAGGAGAGCTGCTTGAAGACGCCCAGTTTTTGAATATATCCTTTTGGCCATGTTACCACAATAGTTAGCCCTTCATTTACTTCCAGCCTTTTGGTTGTTTTAAATACCGGACGATAGGAAGCATCCAGCTCCAACACACAATTTTGTTCAACCGATCCAAACTTACCGGTATAGCCTGTGAATGATAGCTTATCTAATGGGATTGTCTTTGGTAAATTAATCGTCGCTGTAGCCTGATTAATCGGAAATGACCAGCCATTTCCGGTAACATTCCAATACAGTTCATCATGTTCTTTAAAGAATCCTAACTGCCGATTGGTTTTATAAACAATCGTGTAGGTATAGACACCCGGAGGTAAATAAACAGCTTCGGAACCGATATAAACTCGTTTACCATTACTGAGGTTTCTCACAAAATAATGCTCGGCAATCCCATCGCGTTTTACTGAAACAACATCAAAACCGACAATATAACGATTCCCATGATTATCTTTATAACGGGTTGGAAAATCACGATAGATTCCTCGTTTAATTTGATCGCCTATGCTCCGGACTTTAATAGTCTCTGTCACCTGCATCGAAGCATCTTCAAAAACAGTAACCTCACTGTCAAACGAGAGAATAGCCTCTTCATCAGAGGCTAAAGACTTAATTGAGCAAAAAAACGTTAACAAACAGATCAATGCAACTATGAAATACTTTTTCGTCGTAATCACCACTTTCACCAAATCAAAGGTCAATCCAGATTTACTCCAGGCGCCTCGCGTTCAGCAACTGTTTCAATCTCGAAAAAATCCGCCTTTGTAAAACCCATTGCTTTTGCTACCAGCAGACTGGGAAAAGACTCCGCCAAGATATTAAAATTCCGAACCGTTCCATTATAATAACGCCGTGCCATCTGGATCTCATCCTCAATCTCTACCAGATTCTTGTGTAATACCAAGAAGTTCTGATTAGCCTTGAGATCGGGATAAGCTTCCGCAACCGCAAAGAGACTCTGGATACCATGTGTCAAAGCACTCTCAGCATTACTATATTCCTTGACAGTCGCAGCTTTACTACATTGATTTCGTAATCTTGCAACCTCTTCAAAGAGTTGTTTTTCATGACGGCTATATCCCTTAACCGTTTCAACTAAGTTGGGGATTAAATCATGACGCCGTTTTAATTGAACATCAATTCCACTCCAGCCTTCATTCATCAGGTTTTTCCACTTGATCAACTGATTATAGGTTACGACAAACCAGAGTACCGCCAAGATTACAACTAATATTATTATTGAAATAACCATTGAACCATCCCGTTACCAATTTAAATTGCTTCATTTACTTTTTGTAACGCCCGATCGGTCTCTTCAATAATAGCCGGGACCTGTCGCAATAAATTTTGTTTGGTTGCCTCAATATAGATTCTAACCCATGTATCAACACTTTCAGGGATTTCATATTCATCCAAAACTTCAACCGTTTGGTCCGGATAAACCAGGATATCAACTGCTAAATCACGCCAGGAAACTTCCTCGTCGCCGAACTGGACTGAATCAGCAATATTGAAGTAATTCCCGAGCAAGGTCCCATCTTGATCAAACCACTTATACAAAGTGTAATTCCGTTCCGGCCAGTAAAATCCATAGGTAATCATTCCCGGTCGCAATGCCAAATTACCAACCTGATAGTTTTGGTTAATCTCGTATTTCAGGATCAACCTTCGTGGTTCTGATGCAATCAATTCACAAATGTAATTAACTACTTCCCCAGTAAGTTTAGTCTTACGTTCCACCCAATATTGCATACCTTCCACCACTTTCAATATTGAATTATTGATTATATTTTTAATTTTATATTATTTCTCCAAAAAAAAACTAAAACCTGCCAAATACAGGTTTTAATTTTAACGTAATTTTAACTAATTAATCCCCGAGATGCTTATTCAAGATCTTGAGCTTGGTTGCTTTTGTTTTGATATCAATAAACTTTACTAACAGTGATATTTTATTCTCATTGTTCAGTAAACTCCAATAGAGGTTAGCCGTCTCATCAATATTGTTTAACAATCTCACTAAGTAGGGTTCACCTGTAAAAGAAGGCAACGGATTACCATCCCCTTGATAGGTATGAATACAATGACCAAATCCTGCTAAGGCTTTTTGGTAGTTAAAGTACTGCCGTTGTCCAAACTCCGGTTGGTTGAAGGCAGTCTTGTTGATCGCCAGTTTATAAATGGCTACCGGATCACTGAAATCAATAACACCCGAAATTCGCGGCGTGAAGTTTGGAGCATCAGGCTCAAACTCACGAGTGTTTAAAGCTGCTTCAAAGGTTCCGCCACTCTTAATGCTGTTATAAATCGTATCAGTCTGGTCACCATTGGAAATTATATGACAGTCACCAACAAATTTTAAGGGATAATAGATAATCAGTGAAGGATCGACAACCTTTGACTCATCAAAAGCCTGGGTTTTAACAAAACCGTCCGCTTCGACAAAGATCCGGTTGCGACTGTTATCACTGCGTCCCATGATCCAATAAACCTGGACCATGTTATTTCCATCGGGAGTTTGCCCAATAACAATTCCCCGTCCCGGATAAACATTCTCCTTTAATTTATTCATATTAGACTCAGCAATCTGATGCAAATCGCTCATAATAACATTCCTCTCTTTTGAAATTGATCAAATCCGGGCATCCCCGAACCAACACTTTCAGGCTTGGTTTCAATTTTAATGATGGAACAATCTCACTCCTGAAAAGGCCATTACCATTCCGTATTCATCACAGGCTTCAATAACAATATCATCACGGACCGATCCGCCGGGTTGGACAATATAACTAACGCCACTTTGTTTCGCCCGGTCAATATTATCACGGAATGGGAAAAAGGCGTCCGAACCCAAGGAAACACCAGTTAATCCTTGTAACCACTCCCGTTTTGCCGCCGGTGTCAAAAATTCCGGTTCTACATCAAAGAGTTCTTTTAACGCTTTAAGCTCGGGTGCTGTTAAATCATCCCGCAGGAACTGGTCAATGGCATTATCACGATCCGGGCGACCAATACCCTCTTTAAACTTAAGATTTAATACCGCAGGATGTTGCCGCAAGTACCAAATATCAGCTTTCGAAGCAGCCAACCGGGTACAATGAATCCGTGATTGTTGGCCTGCGCCACAACCAATGACTTGTCCGCCTAAAGCAAAACAGACCGAATTGGACTGGGTATATTTAAGAGTAATCATTGCAATGATCAAATCTTGTTTTGCAGCTTCAGGAATGTCCTTGTTCTTGGTTACAATATTGGTTAACAACTCCGGTCCTAAACTTAAATTATTCCGTCTTTGTTCAAAAACAATTCCAAAGACCTCTTTGAGCTCCATCTCTTCCGGTTCATAGGTAGGAGCAACTTTTAAAACATTATAACCGCCCTTACGTTTCTTACTAAGGATCGCTAATGCTTCCGGAGTATAATCAGGCGCAATAATCCCGTCCGATACTTCCTTACTTAAAATCTTGGCTGTTGCTTCATCAACAGTATCACTGATCGCTGCCCAATCACCAAAAGACGACATCCGATCCGCCCCTCGGGCTCGTGCATAAGCACTGGCTACCGGAGTCAGTTCGATATCCTCAACGAAATATGCTTTTTTCAGTTCCGCTGACAACGGTAGTCCGATCGCCGCTCCTGCAGGACTGACATGTTTAAATGAAGCTGCCGCTGGCAATCCCAAGGCTTGTTTCAATTCTTTCACTAACTGCCAGGCATTAAAAGCATCCAGTAGATTGATATAACCAGGATTGCCATTTAAAACTTCAATTGGTAAATTACCATTTTTGGCATAAATTCGGGCCGGTTTTTGATGCGGATTACAACCATACTTCAGAACAATCTCTTTCTGTCCCATTGCAATACAAACTCCCTTCATAATCGTTAAACTCTAATAAAGTTATTATCTCTACCTAAAAAAGAATAACCTGAACAAACATCGTTTGCCCAGGCGGTCGGCTAATCTGTCCGCAATGCTCCCTGTGGTTAACTCCACTTCCGCCAGTCACATTGCTAAAAAGTTTATAACGATCAATAACTCCATCATTTAGTATATTTAAATTCATTCCGGATGTCAATAAATCACGTTTAATCAATCTATTTACTAAAACCCTCCCTTATTAATAATCGGGTATTTATTGGCATTAGGTAACTGATAGTGCCACCACTCGGTGCGAATGGATTGAAGCCCAACTTGTTTCATCACCGTTCGAAGTAACATTCGGTTTAGTCGTTGTTGCGAGGTAGGCGCCAAGCTGTATTGGTGCGCCCGTTCCGCAAAAGTGTCAAAAGGCGTTGGCATCTCCATCTCGTTACCGTCCTTATCAATTATGGTGAGATCAACTGCCGCACCGCGACAGTGATTGGAGCCGCCTTTATAAGGATTGGCAACATAGCGCGGATCCGGGCATATTGCCCACATCTTCTTTTGGGCTTCTACCGAGCGATAGCCATCATATACTTTCAAACCTAATCCATCTTGCTCCAGCAATTTTTGGGCCTGATCTAACTTGTTTGCTAATATTCCAAGTACATAACAGGTATTATCAGTGTAGATCTTTTGCTTTAAAAAATTATCCGTTGTTGCATATTTTAGTTCAATGATGATTCGGGGATTTACTTGTGCCAGATCAACTAATTGATGTTCTTGAGCTTCAACCGTTCCAAAAGTTAACAATAGAGCCATCAATAAAAAAAGTAATAATTGCTTTCTCATCCGATCACCTGTTTCTATGATTTTTCACCATGACTTGCTACATTATTATCCCCGTAGCTCATCTTAATCTGTATAAGATTAAATCTGTTTAAGCTTAAAATAATCCCTCATAACGTAATTCTCGCTATTTGTATAAAATTCCTTTTTTGTCTAATTTAATTAACATTTATACGATTAAGCCCCAAATCATCATGTAATGAAGATTTAGGGCTTAACGCTTACCTACCACGGTGTCTCGCCTTAGCCTTCGCCATAGCAAGAGCCCGTTTGTGTCAAGCTATCTCTTCCCGCTCGGCTTTTGTCTGAATTTTACTGGATTGTTTGCGACTCTCCCGTTCTAAAGCAATTGCCTGCTGTGCGTACGTCGAAATCCCCCGCTGCCGCACCTCCGCAGCTGCCTGTCTTGCCAAACGCTTCGGACTGATCGGACGCTTTATTTCTGACTTAACCTGGATACTTGACGAAACAGTTTCTAAAAGCTTGAGCATCTTCAAATTAATCAAGTCCAGAATCTCCTGATCAGCCGGTTCAGCCCCAAAAACGTAGCGGCAAGCCTTCAGTTTAGAACCGACGGTCTCCTCAAAGACACCAATCCAGTACTGACCATCATGATATACAGTCAGCTTCATCAAACAACCCCCTCTAATTACAATTACCGAAACGACGGACATCCCGAGGGGGGAAGGTTACTGATCTTAATCAAGCTGATTAAGACGCCCGGACTACCAACCGGACCGTGTTTTTACGTTTCTAAAAAATATTTTACGCTCCCGATTAACATTATGCAATATGAAATTATACAGAAAAAACCAGGTGAAATTTCTTTACCTGGTTTTTTCAAATGCGTTACTTCAAGATTAAGCTTCTGCTGTCGCTTCCAGTTTTCTGGACCGATGTCTGTTAAGGACGTTCACGCTTTCAACAATCATCCACAATTCCAACCCTAAGATGATTATATCAAGAATTAACAGTAGCCAGTTTTGATTCTGATAGAATTCGATCATATTTAAGATCATTCCCCAACCGGTCATCCCGATCATAAACACCATTGGGATTAATGTATAAACAAGTGGTTTGCCGTTTTTAGCCAGATACACCGTGATTACTAGGAAGGCTAAACCGGCTAATAATTGATTGGCTGCTCCGAAGAGTGGCCATAAGATCATTGCCCCTTTACCTTCTGGAGAGGCCATCGCTAATAAAAATGCAGTCAATACAACAATCGATGTAGCAACATGCTTGTCCGATAATGCCTTAATCTTAAGACAATCTCCCAGTTCATGAACTACATAGCGTTGAATCCGGGTAGCAGTATCAATTGTTGTCCCGGCAAAACTAACAACAAATACCGCAAGGATCGTCTTAGCTAAAATCGGGGAAATTCCTAACGGAGTCAAAAAGTAAGTAGCGCCATTAATAAATGCCCCAAGTTTCGCTCCCAAACCATCAGCCGCAGCCCAATTTGCGTAATGACTTGTCCAGGCTTCAGCAGGACCAAGCCCGGCGGTGCAAGCAATAATTACTAAAATTGCTAAAACCCCTTCAAGCAACATACTGCCATATCCTACCAATAAAGCGTCTTTCTCCTCTTTCAGCTGTTTGGAAGAGGTTCCTGATGAAACTAGACTGTGGAAACCAGAGATTGCTCCGCAGGCAATCGTGATGAATAAAAACGGAAATATTGGTGGAGCACCCTCCGGACTCAACTGAATTGCAGGAGCTGCTATTGGAGGATGTTTAACAATCATACCTATGAACAGTAAAAACATTGCCACATATAATTCATGCGAATTAATATAGTCACGGGGTTGTAACAATGTATGGACCGGAAGTACCGAAGCAATATAACCATAAATCAGTAATATAACCACCCAAGTCAATAACGGTGAACCACCAATCAATCCAGGCATATTAAATGGGATAAATGTTCCAACCCAAATACTGATATACATTAAGACAACTGCTGCAATTGATACCAGAGTGACATTAACATTCTTCTTATAGACCAGCCAGCCTAAAGTTATCGCAATAGGTATTTCCAACCAGATGGGAAAAACCGAGGTGGGAAACATGTTGAACAGTAAACCCATAATCATTGCAAAAACTGCAATAACAATCAGTACACAGAAGAAGATTATCAATAAAAACAACGTCCTTGAGGTTGGACTAACGATCTCTTCGGTAAGTTCTCCAATTGATTTTCCTTCTTTACGTGCTGAAACCACCAAGGAACCAAAATCATGGACAGCCCCCATAAAGATTGAACCAAATACCACCCAAATGACCGCCGGAAGCCAACCCCAGATAACACCGATTGCCGGTCCAACAATTGGTCCGGTCCCAGCAACCGAGGTAAAATGATGGCCAAATAATATTCCCTTTTTGGTTGGTACATAGTCAACACCATCATTTTTTTCAACCGCAGGGGTTTTCCTCCCGGTTGTAATTTCAAAGATCTTTCGGCTTAAAAACTTTCCATAGGTGTTATAAGCTACGATAAAGCCTAAAAAAGTGATAATGGCTAACAGTAATGAGTTCATTCCCTCTCCTCCCTCTATGATCTTCATTTTTCTCTTAAAATCTCACTTATTCACAATATTTCATTTATTAGAAATGAGTCCTTATGGGTAATATAAACAGACATTCAATTATTAGGAAGTGCATGTGTATGCCG
>Ga0209204_1000539_pt1 | contig 41244 bp, 30 predicted proteins | sample AD_JPNMR2_MetaG_FD_184425 | JGI IMG/M metagenome (GOLD analysis project Ga0209204, IMG submission 184425) | Active sludge microbial communities of municipal wastewater-treating anaerobic digesters from Japan - AD_JPNMR2_MetaG (SPAdes) (version 2) | ecosystem: Engineered > Bioreactor > Anaerobic...
TGTTGACTTACTAACTCAAGAAAATAAAGTTAAATTTTTGACATTTGCTGATTGCAGCTTTTATGATTTTAGGGTTGGCTTATTGTTTGATACCGTAGATGCAACATCGTTAGTTATTAGAGGAGAAGCTTATGACTTCTTCACAGAGTTCAATCTTGAAGATTGGGAATTTAACAGCGTTTTAGCAGGATACGAAAAAGAGGATAGCTTTGGGGCAAGTTTTTTATATGCTGCGTTGGATAAATCTTTAACGGTAAAAGGTTTTGGTGTTTACAAAGACTTTGATTTGGATGGCGCAGTATATTATGAAACAGAAGAAGATAATTTCTACGCCTTTAAGATAGGTGGCGGTTACACATTATTAGAAAGCTATAGAATAGGAGGAGACCTTTACTTTAACGGTGAGGGTAAGTCCGGATTTAATTTGAGCTTTAAAATAGAAAGCAAAGATTTCCCAGTTAAGGTAAAAGTAGGTTTTGGTAATGACATTAGAGTCGACGCAAAACCTTTCGATCCCGATAAATACTTCACATTATCTGTTGCGGCAGAATTTTAATCGTTTATTTTGTTGAAGTAATCCCCTTTTACTTTGTGTTATAGATTTAAAATTGAGAGGCTTTTTAACTTAAGCCTCTCATTTTTTACAACTTGTGTTTCTATTTATATGAGAAAAAGTAAATTCTCCTTGCTTCTACCCTTGCAGCAGGGTATTTTTCTTTTGCTTTTTCTTTGTTTGTGATTATCTCATCTATAACATTCTTTTTATCATTATACGAACTTAAAAATAATATATTTTTTGCATTATTGAGAACTTTGTATGTAACTGTTATTCTTGGAACATATGGCTCTCCTGATGGGAAAACAGGTGCTACTAATCGATTGTTTTCAGTTAGTAAATCGCTGTTTGGAAACAAAGATGCAGTATGACCGTCTTTTCCAACTCCAAGTAAGATAAGATCAAAAGCAGGTTCTTTAGTTTGAAAAAAGTTGATTATTTCCTTCTCGTATTCTTCTGCAGCTTTTTCAAGTGGTAGTTCAGTTTTTATTCGATAAATATTGTTTTGAGGTATATTTACCCTTGAAAGTAGCAATTTATAAGCCCATTTATAATTACTATCATCACTTTCTTTGTCGACGTATCTTTCATCAGCCCAAAACACAAAAACTCTTTCCCAATTGATTTTATCGTTGTAATCTTTAGCAATTTTTTCAAATAGTGGTTTTGGGGTGTTACCTCCAGAAAGCATAAGAGAAAATTGATTGTATTTGGTTATACTCTCTTTGTATATCTTAAATATCAAATTTGCTGATTCATCTAAAAACTCTTCTAAGCTTTCGAACAATTTAAAAACCATCTTCTATTTCTCCCTCAGCTTCTAAATCTCTCCATTCTCTGCCATCTCTAGCAATTAACTCATTTGCTTCTTTTGGTCCCCAACTGCCTGCTTCATAAAATAAAAGGCCTTTTTCTTTGTCTTGTTCCCATTTATTTAAAATTGGAGTCAATAATTTCCAAGCTAACTCCATCGCATCACTTCTTACAAATAAAGTTTGATCCCCAACCATCGCATCTAACAGCAATCTTTCATAGGCATCTGGCCCTTTAAAATTAAAGAATTCGTTGTATTTAAAGTCCATAGTTAAGGTATTTAAACATAACTTTGAACCGGGTTGCTTTGCCTGAATCTTCAAAGAAAATCCTTCGTCAGGTTGAATATTCAGTATCAAAACATTTTGTTCAAGTTCTACATTATTTTTGAAAAAAATCGAATGAGGAACCTCTTTAAAGATAATGGCAATCTCACTGATTTTCTTTTTTAATCTTTTTCCTGCACGTAAATAAAAAGGTACGCCACTCCATCTCCAATTGTCAATGAGAAATTTTCCAGCTACAAAGGTTTCAACGTAGGAGTTAGGATTCACATTCCGTTCCTCTCGGTAGCCAGGGACTTCTTTGCCGTTAACGGTTCCTCTGACATACTGACCTCTAACAAAATATTTATCAATTTCGTAAGTATCATACATGCGTATAGATTTTAGAAGTTTTGTTTTTTCATCCCGTACACTAGAATCCTCTAAAGAAGCTGGCGGTTCCATAGCAACCAACGTCAATAATTGTATCATATGATTTTGAAACATGTCCCTTAATAACCCGGCTTGTTCAAAATATCCTGCTCGATGCTCAATTCCTAGAGTTTCAGCCACTGTGATTTGAACGTTGTCTATATACTTGTAATTCCAAATTGGTTCAAATACAATATTTGCAAATCTAAGCATCATTATATTTTGAACAGTTTCTTTACCAAGATAATGATCTATTCGATATACTTGTGATTCTTTTAAGTACTTGTGTAATTCCTTATCTAATTCGATAGCAGTTTCTAAATTACTCCCAAATGGTTTTTCTATAATAACTCGGGAATAACCACCTGAGTTTTCTTTTGTTAGTTCAAACTGCCCTAACCGTCTTATAATTTCTAGATAGACACTTGGTGGCGTTGCTAGATAAAAAATATGATTTTGTTGTGTCTCAAACATCTTATCTAGAGAGTTTAATTTCTCTTGTAGTAACTTGTAAAGTGAATCATCGTCGTAGTTACCTGATATATAAAATATTCTTTCTATAAACGATAAGACGCTATTTAGAGCTTCGTTTTCATTTAAAAGCCACCTTTTTATTTCATTCCTGTATTCTTCATCAGTATACTTTGTTCTTGCAACCCCCAACAGGTAAAATTGTTTCGGTAGCAACTCTTTTTTAAATAAGGCAAATATTGAAGGAATTAATTTTCTAAACGTGAGGTCGCCAGACGCTCCAAAGATGATGATAGATGAGGGTCCGGGCCTTACTTCTTCACATATTTGAGCCCTTGTTAAACTTTTTTTAATTAATTGTTCCATAGATTTTTCACCTCAACGAGTACTTATTGCTTTTTACGAGTTAATTTCTCTTGCCATAGCCTTTGCTAATTCATCTAACTTTTTAAAATCTTCAGATTTAGCAGACAACTTCGCCTCAACTGGTTCATATACTAAAGGCCATTTCATCTGTTCGTTGTATTTAACTAAAGTAGAAACCCCTCCTCCACTCCAACCATAAGTTCCAAATATTCCTAAAACGTGGTTCTTTATGTCATTGTGAGCTAACCACTGTACTAACGATTCCATGTAAGGAAATAACCCTTGATTATATGTACAACTCCCTAATATTACACCTTTGTACTTCCATATTTCATTGATAATATAAGAAATATGCGTTTTTGATACACTCATTATTTTTATCTCTTTTATTCCTTCTTCTGCTAACCTTCTTGCAACATATTCGGCCATTTCTTCTGTATTTCCGTACATAGAGCCATATGCAATTACTACACCTTTTTCTGTTTCACATCTACTCCATTTATCGTACAAATCTATGATTCTTTTTGGATCTTTTCTCCAAACAGGACCATGAGTTGCTGCAATTATATCTATATCAATGTTTGCATCTTTTAACTTGTTTAAAGCCCTTTGAACCATCTTTGTGTATTTTCCAATAATATTCGAAAAATATCTTCTTATCTCATCTTCAAAAAAATCGATTCTTACTTCATCATCAAAAATCCCGCCATCTAAAGTTCCAAATCCACCAAAGGCATCTCCTGAAAAAAGTATCTTATCTTTTTCATCATACGTCATCATAGTTTCAGGCCAGTGAACCATTGGTGTGAGATAAAATTTCAATGTATGCTTACCTAAATTTAAAACAGAACCATCTTTTATTTCTTGAAAATTGTCTTCTACCTTGTATAGATCCTTAATAAATTGAAAGGTAGTCTTGTTTCCTACAATTTTAATTCCAGGAAATTCTTGTAATAATTCAGGAATAGAACCTGAGTGATCGGGCTCCATATGGTTTATTATTAAGTAATCCAAAGCCCTACCATTAAGAAGATGTCTGATCTTATCAAAAAATTCTGAGATTTTACTTTCTTTAACAGTATCTATCAATGCTGTTTTCTCATCTAAAATTAAATAAGAATTATAACTTACACCTTTATCAAGAGGCCAAAGATTTTCAAAAAGTGCTGTATCTCTGTCATTAACACCTACATAATAAATATCATCGGTAATTTTTACAGAACTATTCATAACTATCTCCTCCTAAAATCATTATTATACTCAGTTTAGAAATTCTAAAAAGCTCATTTTACATACGTTTTGTATTTGATTTTGTTACAAAATACCCCACCGACTTCTAATCTTCTCTAATTCTTAATTTCTTTAACATGTTGGGTGCTTGTACAAATAAAATGGGGGGAGGGATTCGCTCTGGACCAACTCTAAATTTAACGTTATTAATCCACGTTTCTAATGATTATTATAACATAATAATCATTAAAATATTGAACAATTCTTAAAAAACTCATGTAAACTTTTACTTTTATTTTTTCTATCTCCTTGACATTGCCAACTAAATATGTTATGATTGAAAAAATAAATAGATGATTTCCTTATCAAGAGTGGTGGAGGGACTGGCCCTGTGAAACCACGGCAACCTGCATAAAAACAATTTATGCAAAGGTGCCAAATCCTGCAGGAAGTTTTCCGGGAGATAAGGAGAGGGAAAATAAGAAAATAATTAACCTCTTCCAAGCAATAACCGGAAGAGGTTTTTTTGTACCTTGCGAATATTACTCTACAGTCAAAATAAATGTTACAAAATCTGGAGTTTAGTGGGTTACAGGGCGGCAGCCCTAACAACTTATCCATAATTTTCCGCTTATAATACAAAAATAAGAACGCTTTAATTACAATATTGGAATATTTAGCGGGTTACAGGGCGGCAGCCCTAACAACTTATCCATAATTTTCCGCTTATAATACAAAAATAAGAACGTAATTAATCACTAGGAGGGAGATTAAATGAAAAAGAGTAAAACATTAGGAAAGGTTTTTGTATCACTGATTCTTCTTGTAGTATTATTTTCTGTTGTTGGATTTTCTGCAGCAAAAAGTAAGAGTTTTAAAGTTGGTGCCTCTCCAGTTCCACATGCAGAAATTTTAGAATTCGTCAAAGATGATTTCGAACAAAAAACCGGGGTTAAATTAGACATCATTATTTTTACTGATTATGTTCAACCAAATCTAGCTCTAGCAGACGGTTCAATTGATGCAAATTATTTTCAACATGAACCATACTTACTAACCTTTGTCAAAGAACGTAAAATTGAAGGTTTAGTCTGTGCTGCAAAGATTCATGTTGAACCTATGGGTTTTTACCTAAAAAAGGATTTAAAAGACCTTAAAAAAGGGGATATAATTATAATTCCAAATGATGTTACTAATGAAGGAAGGGCTCTTTTGCTTTTGGAACAACATGGCTTAATAAAACTTAGAGAAAGAGAAGATCCTTTAGTTGCTACAGTAAAAGACATAGTTGAAAATCCATATAATTTAACCTTTAAAGAACTTGAAGCACCTTATTTACCAAGAACATACAAAACCGATAAAAACGTAGTTGGTGCAGTAATAAACACAAATTATGCAATGGAAGCTGATTTAAATCCTCTAAAAGATGCTGTGTTTTTTGAGGGAGCAGAATCTCCATACGCAAATATAATAGCTGTTCGCGAGGAAAGACTAAACGATGAATTAGTTAAGGCTCTAATAGAAGTTTTAACAACTGATAAAGTCAGAAATTTTATACTCGAAAAATATAATGGAGCTGTAGTCCCTGTTTTTTAGTTAATTTTAATATAAAAGGAGATAGGTAATTGTTAGAAATAAAAGACTTAAACCTAATATACGAAGATAATTACCATGTTCTAAAGGATATTAACTTTAAAGTTGAAGATGGAGAAATCGTTGGCATTATTGGGCTTTCTGGAGCAGGAAAAACATCTCTTTTGAGAACCTTGAACCTGCTCCAGGTTCCTACTTCTGGTAAAATCTTATTAGACGGTGTAGATCTAACATCTTTAGATAAAGAAGAGTTACGAAAGATTAGAAAAAAAATTAGCATAGTATTTCAACACTTTAATCTATTAAGCTCTAGAACAGTCTTTCAAAATGTTGCTTTACCACTTGAAATTGAAGATCTTTCAAAAAAAGAAATTGAAGAAAAAGTGAATAAAATGCTTGAAAGCATGAATCTTATCCCAAGAAAAGACGCCTATCCATCACAATTATCTGGTGGTGAAAAACAAAGAACTGCTATAGCTCGAGCACTAATAAGTAATCCTGATATTATATTGTTCGATGAACCAACTTCATCGCTAGATCCTAAGACTACTCAAAAGATACTTGATTTGATTTTGGAAATTAACCAATCTACTAGGAAATCTATATTAATCGTAACTCATGAAATGGACGTGATTAAAAAAATTTGTGACAAAGTAGTATATTTAAAAAATGGTTATGTAAACTTTGTAGGGCCTGTTCACGAATTTTTCATTGAAAAAGAAACAGAATTAAACAATGAATTTTATCAAGAAATCAATATTGACTGGAGCAAGACTTGGGAGATGGTACGAAATAAAAATCAAAAGCTATTAAAAATAGTATTTTGGGGAAGTAAAACCCACGAGCCTGTTTTGTACGACGTTGCTAAAAAATATGATGTAAGTGTAAATATTTTGTACGGAAAAATAGAACATTTAAAAGATAGTCCTTACGGAACAATGATTATTGCTATTAATTCTGATAATTCTCATGTCGAAAATTTTTTGAAAGAGTTATCAGAGAATGTGTATAAAGTTGAGGTGTTGAACTAAAATGGTCCAAGATCTTATTTTTGCTACTTTAGAAACCTTGTATATGACTTTAGTATCAGCACTATTTGCAATATTACTAGGTATACCTTTAGGAATTGCTTTGTATATGTTATCTAAGAGTGAGAAAAAGTCATCAAAAACCTTTTACTCTGTCCTTGATTGGGTTGTAAATATATTTAGATCTATCCCATTCATTATATTAATAATACTTATAATTCCTTTAACCCGTCTGCTTACAGGAACAATAATTGGGTCAACAGCTGCAATAGTACCTTTAAGTATAGCTGCTATCCCATTTATGGCAAGATTAGCAGAAAACTCTTTTAACAACCTCTCACAAGGACTTTGGGATACTGCTGTGTCTATGGGTATGACAAACTGGCAGTTTATCTCGAAAGTATTATTGCCTGAAACTGCCTCAGAAATGATTGCAAATATTACACTCCTTATAATTAACCTGATAACTTATACAGCAATAGCTGGAGCAGTTGGCGCAGGTGGCTTAGGAGCCATGGCAATTAACTATGGATACCAAAGGTTCAGGATGGATGTTTTAATTTATGATGTTATTATATTGGTACTTTTAACTCAAGTTATACAGTTTGCCGGAACAAAAATAGCTAATTCTCTTAGAAAATAAAAAGCCAGGGAAATCCTGGCTTTTTGTTAATATATTTTAAAATCTATTTATTTGTAAATTTTTTCTCTATTTCTAGAACAAGTGCCTCTGCTGTAGCTAAATTTGTTGCAAGAGGGATGTTATGTACATCACATATTCTCAATACTGCAGATACATCAGGCTCATGTGGTTGAGCAGTTAGTGGATCTCTTAAGAAAAACACGAAATCAATTTTACCAGATACTGCCAAAGCACCTATCTGTAAGTCTCCCCCTAATGGCCCAGACTCAAAGGTTTGTATTTCAAGACCTACTTTATCTTTTAAAACCGAGCCTGTTGTTTTTGTAGCATAGAGTTTGCACTGAGAAAAGACATTTTTCCATTCTTTAACAAACATCACAAGATCTAATTTTTTCTTGTCATGAGCAATAAGTGCAACGTTTACCATTTTAACTAATCCCCCTTTACATTAAAAGCTTATTAATGAATTTAAAAATCCGCTTCGCTTAAGGCTAAAATAAGTTCTACAGTATCAACTACATCACTATAGCAAATCATTTCATGAGGAGAATGTATGTATCTTGTAGGAATAGAAATAGTACAACTAGGAATCCCAGATTTTGTTCTTTGATATCCTGCTGCATTTGTACCTCCTAAAGTTAGCACCTCAAGTTGATATTTTATGTTATTATTAACTGCAGTATCTTTTATCCAATCAACGACTTCTCTGTCACTAACAGAAGCTAGATCTTTAATTTTTATACAAGGTCCATATCCAAGTTTCATGCTCATTCTCTTTAGCGCTTTAGGTGTATCTAATGAATCTGTGACATCTATAGCAATAGCCCTATCTACATTATAATCGTAAGCTGAGACGAATGCACCTACTAGTCCAACCTCTTCCTGTACAGTGAATGCGAAAATAACAGTATGTTTATTGTCTTTCATTTGTTTTATAGTTTCTATAAGCGAAGCGCATCCAATTCTATCATCTAATGCTTTAGATAAGCAGTATTCTCCATAGTCAACAAATCCATCGGCAAATACCCCAAATGTACCTATAGGGGCATACTTTTCAGCTTCTTCTTTTGAAGAAACACCTATATCCACATAAATATTGTCTAAAGACACATTTTTATAGTTTTCTCTCAGTTCTTTATCAGTCTCACCTTCAATACCTACAACACCTATTCTTCCTTTAAAATTCAATCTAGCTCCAACAAGATTAAGAGGAAATTGCCCCCCAACTTGTTCTATCTTTAAAAATCCTCCATCTATTATATGAGTAACTACTACCCCAATTTCATCCATATGTGCATCAAATAATATGGTTTTTCCGGAGTGCCCTTTTTTTATTGCTATAAGATTTCCTAATTTGTCAATCTTAATTTCATCTACATAATCTTCTATTTCTTTTTTAATAAACTCTCTAACTTCATGTTCTCTGCCGCTTGGTCCATATAGTTCGGTTATATTTTTAATGAGCTCTTTCATAATTTACCCACCTTTCATTGTTAGTAACTAATTCTTTTACCAATGAATAAGTATTATTATAATCATCTATATTCAGTATTGCTAGTGGCGAATGTATATATCTACAAGGCACAGATATTACTCCAGCTGGAATTCCATACATGGTCTTAGCAAGTTTCGCAGCATTCGTGCCTCCTGCTGTTCTCATTTTATATTGAAATTTGATGTTTAAAGCCTTTGCAGCATTTACAATTGTTTCAAACATTTCTTTTTTTATTACCAAACCACTGTGCATAAAAGTAATAACTGGACCATTTCCTATATGAGTCGCCCACTTTTCAGGCGGATTTTCAGGATTGTCTCCAGCGGTTGTTCCTTCTAATACAAGTGCAAAATCAGGTTTAATTCTTGCAGCTGCAACTCCTGTTCCTCTTAATCCAACTTCTTCTTGAGTTGCAAAGTTGAAATAGGTATCAAATGCTGGTTGTAATTTATTTTCATAGATATAATCAATTATATCTAGCATAATAGAACAACCAACACGATCATCAAAAGCCTTTGATAAAGCATAATTACCTTCTTCAACATAGGTTGTATCAAAGGTAACCATGTCACCTAAATTAACTTTTTTACTTGCTTCCTCTTTGCTAGAAAATCCTGCATAAACTTTTATTTCTTCGTATTTAATCACTCTTTTGATATCTTTATCTAAATGGATAGGAGTTGAATTAACTACCGCATTCAAAACTCCTTCTATCTTTAATCGTTGACTTTTAATAACACGAGGATCAACCCCACCAACTGGAGAAATTCCTAAAGTGCCATCATCATTTATTTTCGTAACCATAAATCCTACTTCATCCATGTGTGCATCTACCATCATCTTTTTGGATGAATCCTTTCCTTTAACAAAGCAAATTAAGTTGCCTAAATTGTCAATAGTTATATTGTTGACTTTACCTTCTACTTGTGATTTTATATATTCTCTAACCTTTTCTTCTCGAGACGATATCCCGGGTAATTCGGTAAGATCTTTTAGATATTTTCTCATACGTTCAAACTTCCCTTCGTTTTTAGACTCATATTTAATGCGAACATAGCAAGTAATTTGGCTGCTCTATCAATATCGTTTATATTTACAACTTCACTTGGTGAATGCATATTTAGAATAGGTACGGAAACTAAACCTGTTTTTATTCCCTGCCCAACAATTTGTACAATATCTGTTTCAGTTCCACTTCTACTAGGAACCGCTTCTATCTGATATTTTATATTATTATCTTTGGCAGTTTTTACTAAATCATCATATACACATCTGTTAATCGGTGCTCCTATAGTAATTACAGGACCTTCACCTATTTTAAAAGATTCAACATTTTCCGGAAGTCTCTCTCCAAAAGTTACATCCACAACTACAGCATAGTCAGGTTGCAGATATTCAGCAGCCCCTTTTGCCCCAACTAATCCTACCTCTTCTCCTTTGTTAAAAGAAAGCATCAATTGTCCATCAAATTTAAGATTTTGTAGATATTCAAACGATTTAATAAGAACGGCAACGCCTGCTCTATTATCTATTGCCTTTCCAACTATCTGGTCGTTCTCTAAATCTTTTGCCTCAACATTAATAACACCAATATCACCTACATTTATATCTTTCGTTCCACCTGAAACTGAGAAATCTACAAAAAGCTCATCAAAAGAGGGAGATTTATCTTTATCTTCAGGCTTTTGTAAATGAGGTGCCAAAAATCCTATTACCCCTAATTTTTCCCCATTCTCAGTTCTAAAACACACCCGTTTACCTACCAAGGTTCTAGGATCTACTCCACCAACTGCTTCGATTCGTGCAAACGTGTCATCTATAATATTGGAAATAACTATCCCAATTTCATCAACATGAGCAAAAAAGGCAATCTTAGGATTACCTTGGCCATAAGTAGCTACTAAATTACCTATTCCTATTTTTTCTAACTTGATATCTTGATTTATTTCTAGCAAAAACTGTTCAATTAATGGAAATGTACAGTTTTCAAAAGAGGTAACTCCAAAAGAATCGGAAAGATTTTTAATTAAGTCTTTAGTGTCCATTATTCCCCTCCTTATGAGTCGTTGACTTATAGTTCTAGAGTTTCGACTAACGCTTTATCTCCTTCTACTCTTATTGATATGGGGGTTTTTGGCCATTCATAGTTGTAGAAGGGAATACCTGCAATCTCGACTAATGGTGATTCCATCTCGTAGGCGATTATGAAGACATTTTTCTTGTTTGTTATACCGGCTCTGACTGTACCAAACACTTTTCCAAATATTATCACACTTCCCCCTGCGTTGACCTCAGCTCCTTGATTGACATTACCAAAAATTATTATGTCTCCAGGATTTTGTACTACTTGACCTGATCGTAAATGTTTTCTATATATCTTCGTACTGGAAAGGGTTAGTTCTTTGTTTCCTACTTTACCTTCTGGCAACTTACCAAAATAAGCACCTGCGACATTCAAGTCAAAATTTTTGGCAAATTTGATTATATTGTTAATGAGATTGTATTGAGAGCCATCTTCAAAGTAAACATAAAAACTGTCACCTATGTTAAAAAAACTTTTCATCTTAACAAGCTCTCTTTTAAAACTCTCGAAGAGGTCTTTTTGTGTATGGCCCTTTGCAAAATAAAATATAATTTCACCATCTATTATTTTTGCGTATACTAGTTCATCCATTCTAACCCCTCCTAACCATACCAAATTTTTTAATAGAAACTACATATATAATAACACAATTTTTTGTAAAAGATGCTGAAATTTAAAAATTTAATTACAGATTTCAAGCCCAAAAGAAAAGATTGACCCTGATTTAAAAATGTGATACAATCTTACAGAAAAGATTTTTATTAGAAATAAAAGATAAAAAATGTTTGTTATGTTTTATAAAACTAACGCATATTTTGGAGGTGTTTTATGTACGAAAAGATCCTTAATTTTGTAAACTTTGGTCCTGCTGGCGCCTCAGATGCTCAAGGAGTCACCGAGCAAGCTCAAGCAGCACCCGGTGGAGGTTTTGGTAGCCTTATTTTTCTACTAGTTATTCTTGTGTTGATGTGGGTAATGTTATTTTTACCTCAAAGAAGACAAGAAAAAAAGCATAAGGAAATGATTTCCTCTCTAAAAAAAGGAGATAAGATTGTTACTTCTGCAGGTATTATAGGTAAAATTGTTTCTATTTCAAATGACACTATACGAATAGCTACAGGAGATAGGACCGAAATAGATATAACCAAGAATGCAGTGGCTGGTATTTTATCTTCAAAATCTTCTGCTGAAGAAAAAGTTTCAGAAGAAGAAAACCCTGATGAAAAAGAAGACGTAGAAAAGAAAAAATAATATTTCCTATTTCTTTTTTGTTTTTTATTTTTTATTGAAAAGGGGTGAAATAGTTGAAAAGTCGAAGAATACTACTAATACTCTCTGTGGCAGTATTCATTTTTGCTTTACTTGGGATAGTTCTTCCTCTTTCAGAAAATAAAAATAATATTAGTATCTTTAAATATTTACCTAACATTAAGTTGGGTCTTGACATTCAAGGAGGAAGCTCTCTAGAGTACAGCATGGCGATTCCTGAAGGCGCTCGTGCTGAAGAGATAGTTAATAACGTCATAGCTGTTTTAAGAAGAAGATTAGACAGTGCAGGCTACACAGAAGCAGTTGTTTCAGAAGTTGTTGTAGGGGGAGAAAGACGGGTAAGAGTAGAAATACCCGGAATTTCAGATACCAGAAGAGCGGAAGAACTTATAGGAAGCAAAGGAAAATTGTATTTTGCAGAAGTTATTGAAACGATAGAATCATCTACTCCACCTCAAATAACAAGGAATAGAAAGGTTAAAGTTGATGGAAAAGAGATTGATTTATATAGTTATGTTAGAGATAGCAGAAATCCAAATGTATGGTATCGTGTAAAAAATGTGTTCGAATTCGGTACTGAACCTTTTCAAATAACTGGTCTAGATGTTACAGATGCACGTGCCTCTTTAAATCCACAAGGCGGCGGTTTTGTCGTCAATTTAAGTTTTAGTAGTCAAGGTAAAAATAAATTTGAATTAGCAACAGCTAACTTAATTGGTAAACAAATTGCAATTATATTAGACGATGAGGTAATAATTGCCCCAGTAGTTAGAGATAAAATCTCTGAAGGTAGGGCGGAAATAAGCGGAATAGAAAGCGTACAAGAGGCCCAAAATATTGCTGTATTAATTAAATCTGGTAATCTACCTGTTGATTTAATTAAATTCCAAGAAAATACTATTGGCCCAACTTTAGGTAGAGATGTCGTAACTACAATAGTAAATGCAGGAATTATAGGTCTTGTAATTGTCATGGTTTATATGATTATTTTTTATGGTTGGATGGGATTTGTTGCCGATATAGCACTTCTATACAACACTTTATTATTACTTGGGGTCTTAAGCTGGTCAGGCGCAATTCTTACGTTACCTGGTCTTGCAGGTATAATTCTAACCTTTGGAACTACGGTCGATGGAAATGTAATAATTTATGAAAGAATAAAAGAAGAGATAAGAGTAGGTAGACCTCCTTTGACTGCTATTAAATTTGGATTTGACAAGGTCTTTTCAACTATTCTTGATGCCAATATAACAACAGTCTTAGCTGGTATAGTTCTATACTTTTTAACTTCTGGAAGTATAAGAGGATTCGCTGTTACCTTGATAATAGGAGTTTTAGGTTCTATGTTTACAAACTTAGTAGTCACAAGAGTCATATTAGAAGGATCCTCAAATATGATCAAACCTGAAAAATATTTAAAAGGTATAGTGGTAGGAAAAGGGGGGAATGAATAATGCCTAACTTAAATATAGTTGGAAAAAGAAAAATATTCATTTATCTCTCATTAGCTTTTATTATTTTTTGTGTTATAGTAATTTTTGTTAAAGGATTCAACTTTGGAGTTGATTTTTCTGGAGGAAGTGAGATTGTAATTTCAACCCAGGAAACTTACACTATAGACCAATTAAGAGATGCTTTACAAAAAATTGACCCTTCATATGCAACAGCAAAAATAGTTTCTGCAAAACCATCAGATGAAGAGATTACAAAGAATTTTTATGTTATAACCGTCAAAGATTCATTCCCTTCTTCTCAGATAAAAGATGAATTTATAAACTCACTTTCCACTTATCTACAATCTTCTGATTTAGAAGTGGAACAGTTTAATGACGTATCTGGTTATGCAGCAAAAGAAATTCGATCATTTGCATGGTATGCAATAATTGCTACGTTAGCCGTACTTCTAATTTATATTACCATTAGATTCCAATTTTCATTTGCAATTGGGGCTATTCTTGCTTTAGCCCATGATGTAATAGTAACTTTAGGTTTCTACTCATTATTTGGAATAGAAATGAATTTAATGGCTATCGCCGCATTTCTAACATTAGTAGGGTATTCACTTAATAACACTATCGTTGTTTATGACAGAATCAGGGAAAATCGAGCAAAAAGTCGAGCAACACCTATAGAAGAAGTGATGAATCAAAGCATCAATGATGTTTTGGTAAGATGTTTGCATACCTCTATAACAACCTTTATTGTTGTATTTTTGATGTTATTAATGGGAGGAAGATCTATTGCTTCGTTTGCCTTTGGTTTAACTATGGGCGTTGTAGTTGGAACTTATTCTTCGATATTTATAGCAAGCCCTATTGTAATTCCAATGATGAAAGACAAAAAGAAGGGTACCAAAAAATCTTCTTCAAAAAGCCGTTAATCTATTTTTTATATTGTACGTTAAAATAAAAGAGCCCTTATTTATCCGGGCTCTTTTATTTTTGATTCTATTGTTTGTTATTATATCTTAAATCTCTTAACTAAAGCCTCTAGTTCAGATGATAATTCACTCAACTCTTTTGCACTTTCGTTTATCTCTACCGATTGATTTAGTTGTCTGTCTATTACCTTTCTTGAGTTTTCTAGTTGTTCACTTATCTCTGAGACTGCCCTGGCTACCCTTTCTATCGCTGAACTCATCTCTTGTGCACTTGCACTTTGTTCTTCTGCACTTGCTGTCATGTTTTCTATCCCTTGATTCATCTTTTCTATTCTTTCTCTTATGTTATTGAAACTCTCTAGTACATTGTCCATTTTTTTGTTCACTTCTTCTATCGTTTCTACTACTTTGTTTGTTGAGTCGTTTACTTTCTTTGTTCCTTGCGTTATGTTTGTTAGTATCTGACTTATTTCGTCTGTCGCGTTTCTTGACTCTTCGGCTAACTTTCTTATTTCATCTGCTACTACTGCAAATCCTCTTCCAGCTTCTCCTGCCCTTGCCGCTTCTATCGCTGCATTTAAGGCTAGTAGATTCGTTTGTTCCGTTATCGAGTTTATCGTTTCTACTATGCTTTGTACATCTTTTGCATTCGTTGCTAGTTGGGTTACTTCTTCTTGGCTTTCTTTTGTCCTTTCTACTGCTTCTTTTACTATTTCACTTATGCTTAGTATTGTTTGACTTCCTTCTTGGGCTGCTTTGTTTGTGTTTTCTGCTTCTTCACTTAATCTTTGGGCATCTCGCGATACTCCTTGCGCCGCTCTTGCTACTTCATCTACTCCTGAGGTTACTTCTTCTACATTTCCTGCTGTCTCTTCTGCATATGTCTGTATCGTATCCATTTGTCTTTTTAGTTCTTCTGAGTTTTCTCTGCTTTCTTGGGAGGTCTTGGTTAGGTTGACTGAGGATTCTTGTACTTTGTCTGAAGCTTGTCTTATCGATCCCATTGAATTTCTTAGTTCTTTACTCATCTCTGATAGAGCTAACGCCATTTGTCCTATTTCATCTTTGCTTTTTACTTGAAAGTCTACTGTTAAGTCTCCTTCTTTGAATTGGTTTATCTTGTTTCTTAGTTCAAGTAATGGTTTGGTTATACTGCGTATTAGATATATGACCATTATTATTGCTACTACAAAGGCTATTACTGTTAATATTATTGTTAGTAGGATGGAGTTGTTGTTCTTTTCTATTAGTTGTGGCCCTAAAGTATCTTGTTGTTCTTTTAATTGAGCCCTTTGGTCTTCTAATAGGTTTAGTATTTCTACCCTTAATTGTTCCATTTCTTGGATTATTGGGTCTTGAGATTCGATTGCCTCTACTATTTGATCAAATACGTTTCTAAATTCTGACACAGTGCTTTGAATATTCGTAAACATTTTTTCTAATTCTTCTGAAACTAGTCCATACTCCATAATGGACAATTGTGAAACCAAGTTATTAAAAGCATCTAAGACACTGTTTTTATCCCCAGCTGATTCTGAAACAAAATAGGTTGTAGTAAAAGAGTTAATATTTTCCAATATTTCCAGTGCGCTATCGCAATAAAAAACAATGGTTGAAATATTGTTTTCTTTAGCTTTAGTTTTGAAATCCGAAATTATCTTTTTCAAATTATTTGAGAGGTTAATAAAATCTTGATTTATAAGAGTGTTTTTTAAGTTATTCAGCTCTATAATTTGGTTAAAGTATTTTTCGTAATTCTCAATATAAGTATGTAGATTCGTTAAAGAAGTTGATTCTTTTGTATAGTCCAAGGACATATTTTTAATATTATTAATATTCCTTAATATTAATTCCTTGTCCTGGTCATCGTAACTAACAACAAAATCTTTTAAACTTACAGAAGCTTCAAAAAAGTTCATCTCAATTTCCGAAATTATACCGGTTTCATCTGATAAAAATTTGTAATTTTCTAACCCATTGTTAGAGTTTATTAAAGAGAATATGTTAAAAATTATAGAAATGCCAAAAAGAACTAAAATAACCGATACAATTAAAGAAATTTTTTTTCTAATAGTATTTTGAGCCAAAAAGTATCCCCCCTTCAAATATCATCGTTTATAAACTATATTTATAAAATTCTTGCAAATATTTGATTTATTGTTTTGAAACAAGATTTAAAAACAAATCTTAGTAAAAAACTTTTTATTTGTTTCATCTACAAAAATATTGTCTTGAATAAAAAAGTTACCCTTCAATCTTATGTCTTCGGAAGATGATCCAATTAATACTTTAAAATCACCTCTTTCAACAACAAATTTCATGTTTTCATCATAAAAAGCTAATACTTCGATAGGTAATTCAAAAGTAATTTTCTTGGTTTCATTTGGTTTTAAGTTAATTCTCTTAAATCCTTTTAATTCTTTGACTGGTCTAGTTACACTTGCCACTTCATCATTTATGTATAATTGAACTACTTCTTCTCCTTCAAATTGTCCGATATTTTTTACTTCACAACTTATAAAAACATTTGTTTCTTCGACTGTTATTTCTAAGTTGGAATATTCAAATGTTGTGTAACTCAAGCCGTAGCCGAATGGATATAGGGGTTTAGTAGGATAATCTACATAATCGCCCCACCAATGACTTCTTCCACCAGATGGTTTATGATTATAAAAAACAGGGATTTGTCCAGCATGATAAGGAAAAGATATAGGTAATTTCCCACCAGGTATTCGGTTACCAATTATTATGTCAGCAATAGCGTTGCCTCCTTCTTCACCCGGTAACCAGGCTTCTAAAATGGCAGAAACATGTTTATCAGCCCATTCTAATGAATAGGGTCTTCCAGTTACCAAAACAAGGATTATAGGTGTGTTGGTTTTTTTAATTTCTCGAAGAAGTTCGAGTTGAACACCTGGAAGTTTTAACGTTGAACTGTCCCGAGATTCTCCGGTTGTACAATCTTTGGTTAGACCAGATTTATCCCCAAGAACTAGAATTGCTACATCAGAACTTTTAGCTAAGTTTACTGCTTCAGTAAAATAACTTTTATCTTTATCGTTAATTTCACAACCTTTGGAGTAAGAGACTTCTATTCCCAGAGGGATTAATTTTTCTTTTAATGCTTCATATATTGTAGTGATAGGTAATTCACTCTCTGAAAATTCTATGCCTTTCATTGCAGAGGTGCCAAAAGCGTCTTGTTCTAAAGTTTCTAAGTGTGTAAGATAAGTATAGTCCCCAGTTAAATTTCTAGCACTATTGGCATTCGGACCAATAACAGCAACTTTTTTGATTGGGTAATTATCTCTAATTAGAGGCAATATTCCATCATTCTTTAATAAAACGAGTGACTTTACCGCAATTTCATAAGCTAATTTTCTGTCTTCTGCAAGATCAAGATTTTCAGGGACTTTTTCTAGATCAACAAAAGGATTTTCAAACAATCCCATTTCAAATTTTAATCTAAGAATATTTTTAACAGCGTCGTCAACAAAAGTAATTGGTAACTTTCCTGATTCAACTGCCTTTTTTAAAGGTTCTTTATAACAATCAAAAGCCGGAAGTTCTACATCTATTCCTGCTGTTAAAGCTTTTATTGCAGCTTGTTCTTTATCTGAAGCAACTTTATGATAATCCATTATTGAATTAATTGCAAAATAGTCTGATACAACTATTCCGTCGAAATTCCATTCCTCTCTGAGAACGTTTCTCAACAATTTTTTAGAAGCGCCACAGGGAATTCCATCAAGTTCATGATATGCATTCATTACGGATTTTGCTTTACCTTCTTTAATAGCTGCTTCAAAAGGTAGTAAGAATATTTCCCTTAGTTCTCTTTCTCCAATATGAGCTGGGGCCCAATTCATGCCTCCTTCAGAAACGCCATATCCAACAAAATGCTTTAAGGTTGCTACAACCCCATTTTTTATGTTATCTGATTGTAAACCTTTCACATAGGAAACCCCCATAGATAAAACTAAATAAGGATCTTCCCCGAAAGTTTCTTCAGTTCTTCCCCATCTTGGATCTCTTGTTACATCAACCACAGGGGATAATCCTTGATGAATTCCTAAGGTTTTCATTTGATCTCTTATTCTTGAGGTCATTTGCTCACAAAGTTCTGGTTGCCAAGTACTAGCAATACCGATCATTTGAGGAAAAATTGTAGCTCCTTTTGTCATATATCCGCTTAAGCATTCTTCGTGAATAAAAGCAGGTATTCCTAATCTTGTTTTATTAACCAAAAATTTTTGAATTTCATTCACTAATTTGGCAGTTTGTTTTGGAGAAAAACCTGTTGCACCTCCAGGTCTTGTGATTTGTCCTATTCCAAAATTCAAAAGTTTTGAGGCTTTTTGAGTAGAAAACTCTCCATTTTCTAATATTTCGTAACTCCAATACGAGCCTAATTGTGCGATTTTTTCATCTAATGTCATTTGATTTAAAAGATCTTTTACCCTTTCTTCTATAGGCTGATTATGGTCTTTATAAATTTTCAATGTGATCCCCTCCAATTACATTTTTAGTTTTACTTAACCTAAAATTAATTACAAAGTCCCAAAAGCCATTCGAGATCTACACTATCAGATAGCTTTTGTCCTCCTTTTTTGCTTAAATGAAGATTGTCTCCTTTATCGTATTCATAATATAGTCGTTTAGGATCTTTAGGATCTCTAAGAATTTTATCAAAATCTATGTAACCATCAGGTTCGCTAGAGTTTCGTATCCATTCGTTAATTGTATTTCTTTTCTTTTCTTCGGTTTTTGTCCAACAAGATTGGTAGTTGTAAAAAGGGGTGATGGTTCCCAAGATTATTTTGGTACTGTGGTTATGTGCTTGTTCAATCAGTACTTTAAGACCATCAATTATATCTTGAGAACTAATTTTTTCTGAAAGAGGGGCTGTACCAGTTAGTGGATGAACGATATCGTTAGTTCCTTCTAACACTATTACCAAATCAACTTTGTTGTTATTTTCAAAGACATCTTTTTCAAACCTTTTTATACCAGCATCTCCGAAGAAATAGTTTGGTTCTGAATCAAAGAGCAACCTATTTCCACTTATTCCATAATTAATTAAAGAAACTTTTGCAGGATATTTGGAGTAGAGGTTTTGAGCTAAGGGTGCAGCCCATTTAGAATCATGAGTTATCGAATCTCCGAACGTTACTATTGTTTTTACATCTTCTTTTGTGTTAACTTCAATTTGGAAGATGCCATATAAATATACACTTTCAAGGTCAGATAAAAGTTGTGTCTTAAATTGGTTTTGTGTACTTTCTGATAGTTCGAATATAGAAGTAATAGGTTGATCTTTGAAAAAAAATGTTCCACTTAAGGTAGAAGGTAAATTGCTTGAAGATATTTCTACAATAATAAATTCCCCTTCATTAACTTTAAATTCAACCACATCACTATAAATACTTTCTTGAGGATTTAAAATAAGATCTTGTTTATTATTAAAGAATACAGGTACAAATGAATAAGACACAGAATTAGATGCATTTCTGGATTTAGATATATTTACACGTTCGAAGTGAATTGGTTCTTTTCCATGTAAATTAGAAAATAAAATTCTAATTTGGTCACCGTTCACATTATTTTTAGTAAATACCCGTTGGATTCTAGTTTTTGAATGGGTATTGTTTAATTCAAACCTTAATGGTAGGTACCCCCAACTATTTATCCATTGACTAATAATAACGACTCTCCTTTCAATATAATGTATATATAAAAAGTTTTTATGAAAAACAAATATAATTTAAGTAAAAAAACCCTATTATTCAAATTTTCCTATCTACTTAGTTTATATTATATAATTTTTTAAAAAACAAAACAAATATAAGTTTATCTAATAAACTAAAGATTAGAAGGATTACAAACATTTATATCCTTTTACAATCTATTTTGTTAGTTTTCTAAAATATTCTGCATTTAAAAATACTTTATAGATAAGTGTATTCACCACTATTTATTTTTGTTGGATTTCCGTCTACTCCTATCCATAAATCCAGAGCAGAAGGATTGAATATTATATGTTGATTAGAACTAAATTTTAGATTTTTCAAAGCATTTATGTAATCAATAATTTCAATATTTGTTGCATACCATATTTCGTCTTTATTCCCGATAGTTTTACAAAATTCTTCAATCAAATCCCAATTATTATTTCGTTCGAATTCGAAACTATGCCCCCATACATACAAAAGAAGCATTCTACCTTTAGGGTCTAGCTCGACAAAGTCAGTTGTTCTTTCTAGCAGATGATCATCATGGTGACAAGTTGGATGCCAAGTTAGAAAATTTTCAGGGAGAGTGTAGTTTCTATGAGAATTTACTGTTCTTGAGTATTCAATATCAAGATACGGAAGCATTTTAACTAGTTCCTCATTATAATCTCCATATGGATAAGACATGCCTCGTACTGGAAAATTAACTAGAGATTCTAGGTTTTCTTTGTCTCCTTTTATTTCTTCTATGATTGTTTCTTTGGTTAATGTTGTCAAAAATAGGTGATTTAAAGTGTGTATAGAAACTTCATGTCCTTGGAAAAGATTATTAATTTCAGAAGCATTAAGAAAAGGATATGTATCGAACTTTCCTGAATTCAAGTGGAAAGTTCCTTTAATTCCATATTTGTTGAAAATTTTTACTAATTTTCTATCATATATTTGGCCGTCATCATAACTCATCGTAACAGCTTTTCTTTTTCCTTCAGGATAATAACTAAATGATATTTTCATGTTTTAGGACTCCTTTGCTTTTTTAAGTAATTATTTTTATTATTTCCGTACATTTATTGTTGGTTTATTAAAAGAAAAGTTATGTTAAGGATAGATTTTTCTGCATTTTTCATCATAGATCATAGTCTTTCTATAAAAGTAAGTATTGATAACATCTCTCCATTCTTTTGCATGTTCTTTTTGCTCCAAAAGCCTGGACAAAACATCTTGATATCGTTTATTGTCTATTAGTCCCTCAAGTTCAATCCATTGATTGATTAATTCTTGAACATCTTCTACACCTTCAAAATGTGTATCATAAATATGTTGAATGAGTGTTTTATTATTTTTTAACTTATAAATGTAAGAAACATGGTGGAAGAAAAGTAGTAGTTCTTCTGGACAACTTTCTAAATGTTCAAACATTTCAAAGTTTGGTTGTTGATATAATCTGGTAAAACCTGTGCCAGACTTTAAAGTTCTATCTACACCAATGCCAAAATGATTAGCTCTGTGATACGTTCCCCACCTTGAATATTCATAACCATCTACATTAGGTCCATAATGATGTCCTGGATTTACCATCCAACCTATTCCTAAAGGAGAAGTATATTTTTCGTATATTGTCCAAGAATTTTGCAACATGTTTGATAAATTTTCAAGAAGTTTTGAATTATTTCCAAAAGTACACTTTATCCATTCATCTGTAATTTGTGAACTTTTAAGTTCTGGGTTCCACGTTAGGCGACCGTACCCATAAAGATTTGCTTGAGCTAAAGTATGACCTGTCCAATTGGTATCATCCCCCACATTAGAAACTCCTGCTATTCCAAATTTTTTTGAATTGAATGGAACACCTGATATAATTTCCGATACGGAAGTCCCTTCTCCAAAAAGATAGGTATCAAAATCCAAGACTTCTTTCCATTGTGGTACCAAATAACATAGATGTTTTTGTTGCCCAGTGTATTCCTGGGTGATTTGAAGTTCGAGGATTTGATTAGTTTTTTTGAGGCCACCAAAAAGTGGATTTACTGGTTCTCTAACTTGAAAATCCATAGGTCCATTTTTTATTTGAATAATTACGTTGTCCAAAAATTGACCATCTAACGGTATGAAAGTTTCATAAGCTGCTTTAGCTCTATCAGTATTTTGGTCCCTCCAATCTTGGTAACAATTGTAGACGAAAGCTCTCCAAATTATAAGTCCATTATGTGGAGCAAGTGCTTCTGCAAGCATATTAGCTCCGTCTGCATGGTTTCTATTGTATGAATATGGTCCGGGTTGATCCTCTGAATCAGCTTTGACAAGAAAGCCTCCAAACTCAGGAATGTGATCATAAATAAAGTTAGCTCTCTTTTTCCACCATTCATTCACTTCTTTATTTAGAGGATCCGCTGTTTTTAAACCGCCTATCATTATTGGGCTAGCAAAATTCACACTCAAAAACACTTTTATGCCGTATCTTTTGAAAATTTCATACAAAGTTTCTACTATATAAATCTTGTCATCTATTAGTCGAGCCTCTTCCTTTCCAACATTTACATTATTTAGAGATATTGCATTTATTCCAACGGATGAAAGTAATCTTGCATAATCTCTAATCCTATCAAGGTTGTCCACCAATTCATAGTTTCTGTAGAAAATGGATTTTCCAGCGTATCCTCTTTCTATGTTTCCGTTTAAATTATCCCAATGATTGATCATTCTTAAAGGGGTTTTAGGATTTTCTAAAACATATAAGTCATCAAGGAGTTTCTTTTCTTGTAATGTTCTAATTAAATAAAAAGTTCCATATAGTAATCCATTATCAGATTTAGAGGTTACTATTATAAATTTTTTGTTGTGACTATTCACAGTCTTGATTAAAAATCCTTCTTCATCTATAGCTATAATTTCCTCATCTTTTAAAAATGAATCGACCAAATTGTTTTTTCCAATTTTAGATATAGTTATAAATTTATTGGAGTTGGTATAGTTGTTGATAAGAGGACTTATACCCAATATTTTATTTATAGAATAATAGATTTCATCTTTTATGGAGTCTATTATATAACTGTTTTCATTAATTACTATATTTTTAAAATATTTAGCATATTCATTCAATAATGATTGATCTTTAATATGTTCATAGTTTAACCAGCATTGGTAATCTATTTCATTGGAAAAAGGCTTCATTTAATCCCTCCTTTTACACACCAGAATAAGCCATAAAACCACCATCAATTGGTATAACAGTACCGGTTACAAAACCAGAAGCATTTTCATCACATAGCCAAAGAACCGTACCTAAAAGATCTTCTGGGACACCTAGTCTTCCTAGAGGCGTGTGATCGATTATTTTTTTGTATCGTTCAGTAGGAGTTCCATCATTGTGAATAAGTAGGTTTTTATTTTGTTCTGTTAGAAAAAATCCAGGAGCGATTGCATTAACTCTAATACCAACTTTTGCAAAATGTACTGCTAACCAATAGGTGAAGTTGCTAACAGCAGCTTTTGCAGCACTGTAGGCGGGAACTTTCGTCATAGGAGAAAATGCACTCATGGAAGAAACATTTACTATGGTTGAATTTTCGTGTTTAACCATTTCTTCTAAAAATACTTGAGAAACTATAAATGTGCCTAAAAAATTGAGATTAAAAACAAATTCAAATCCGTCTACTTCTAGATCAAAAAAAGTAATTAACTCTTTATTTTCTTGTTGAAGATCAGATAACTCAAAAATTTCTTTTGTAGTTGTTCCTTTTGGATGGTTTCCACCGGCTCCATTTATTAAAATATCGCATTTACCGTATTTTTCTATTACTTTTTCTTTTGCTGATTTTACTTCTTCCTTATTAAGTACGTCACATTTTATTGCTAAAGCATCTCCCCCTTCTTTCAATATTTCGTCTGTGACGGTTCTAGCTTTATCTAAAGAAATATCTAGTATAGCTATTTTTACACCTTCTTTAGCTAATCCTTTTGCTATGGTCCCACACAATATTCCTCCACCACCTGTTATTACGGCAACTTTCTCTTTCAAATTTGATTTCATGATAATCATCCTCTCTTGTTTTTTTCTAATGATTCCCAAATACCGTATAAATAACTGACTCCTAATGCTCTATCAAACAAACCATAACCTGGTCTTGACTTCTCATTCCATATGAGTCTGCCGTGATCAGGTCTTAAATATCCTTTAAAATCTGTTTCATGCAAAGCTTTCATTATTTCAAAAATATCTAATGAACCTTCTTTTGAGAAATGAGAAACTTCATGAAATTTTTTGTAATCGGTGATTTTTATGTTTCTAACATGTACAAAACTGATCTTGCCTAGTTTTCCAAATTGCCTTATTATATCAGGCACATTATTTTCTAAATTTGCTCCTAACGAACCACTACAGATTGCTAGAGTATTAGAAGGACTATCGACTACGTTTATAATCTTTTCAAGATGTTCCTTTGAACTAACTATCCTTGGTAATCCGAAAATAGGCCAGGGTGGATCATCAGGATGTATAGCCATCTTAATACCAACCTTTTCACATACAGGAATAATACTTTTGAGAAAATATTCTAGATTAAGAAAAAGTTTTTCTTCATCGATGTCTGAAAAAGCTTCGAAAAGTTGTTGAAGGTTTTTTAATTTTTCTGGTTCCCATCCAGGTAATGAGAAGCCTTTTGCACCGCTATTAACTTCTTGAATTAGTTGTTGAGGAGAGATATTCGTTATTTTTTCATGATCATAAGCCATTGAGTAAGAGCCATCCGGTAGTTGGTGGTATAAGTCAGTTCTTACCCAATCAAAAATAGGCATAAAGTTGTAGCATATTACCTTAATTCCAGCCTTGCTCAAATTTTCAATAGTCTTAATATAATTTTCAATGTAGTAATCCCTTGAAGGAAGTCCTGCTTTTATGTCTTCATGAACATTCACACTTTCAATTACTTCTAGCTTTAAGCCTTCGATATTTGTTTGGTTTTTAAGTTTTTCAATCTTTTCTATAGGCCATACTTCTCCAACGGGGATTTCATTCAATGTGCCAGCAATTCCAGATATTATTGGTATCTGTTTTATTTGAGATAGCGTTACACTGTCATCTTTTACACCAAACCATCTGAGTATAAAATTCACGTGTTTTCCTCCTGTTTTTGTAGTTAGTAGCTAAGAAACGGCCTGCATTCTAGTTAACAAAATGTAGGTTATCTAATGCAGGCCAGAATATGAATCAGTAAAAATAAGTAGAAATACTATTTACTTCTATTTCTCGAGTTTAATGTTTCCAAAGTTTACTGTACTTTGATAGTTGTTACCGGTTGGATCATTCCAAGTGAGTATTCCTGCTCTTCTGCCAGATGCACTTGCATCGTTTACTTGAACGTCAAATCCTATCACTTCTCCGCCAGATGGTGCAATTGTCTTCCAAGAAATAGCGGCTTCAATTATGTATCCACCATCTATTTCTTTGGTTGCTGTTTTGAAGTTTACTGCAGAGGCACCTGTACCAAAGGATTGTTCATTAACAAAGTTAACTCTATATTGTGCATCGTCTAATTCGTAGAATCCTGTTTTGTTGTTATTTTCATCGATGAAAATTTCCACAGAATCTTGTTCCCAAGGATCTGAATGATCTTTGTTTAAAACCGGATCAGATACTGTAGCAAGAACGTAAAGTGCTTTTTCATCCCATAAGACTTTGAAATCTGCTTTAGCGTTTTGAAGGCTTCCAGAAACAACTGTTTGGGTTGAATAGGTTTCAGCTATTTTCCAAATATCATCTATTTCCCCGTCAATAATTGGAGTTCCGTATTTTGCAGTTCCCACAGCAGCTGCTTCTAAAACAAGAGTGCCATAATTTGCTGTAATTTCTTTTTGTTGGTTTGTAGTGTCACTCCAACTGTATATTTTGTTTCCATCTATTATTGCTATATCAAAACCTATTGATGAATCTTTTTCAAATTTTTGAGGGAGAGTAATCGAGCATTCAAAATTATATTTTTTATATCCAGGGCTGACAAAATGATTAATTTCGATTTCATCTGGTTTATTTGTTTCGACTGTCCAATCAGTTCTAATAATTGCCCAAACATCGTCATCTTGTAAGTAAGGAGTCTTGGCGTTGTTAGGATCAATGAAAATTGCTATTCCATCTTGTGGATCCTTCGTTTCATCTTGCACATCTCCGTAAATGAATAGTGTATTTTCGTTCCATATCACTCTAGCGTTTAATCTTTCCTTTCCTTGTTCATCGAAGATTTGTATAGGTATTGAAAACAAATAAGAATCATCCAACATTCCAAAAGGTATCGCAGTGCCTTGAGCTATGGAACTTTTTTTTGGGAGAATGGGCAATACTGTTGGTTCTACTATTCCCCAATAGGAATATTTTGCTTGATAGTCTTTGTCAAATAGTAATGGCCAATCATTTCTGTTCTGATTTTTCCATGAATAATCATCTTTTAGGCCCCAGAAAGTTACGCTCGTTATAACGTCATCATACTTTTTTAACAGTGTAAATAGTTCTTTGTATACATATCCTTGTTCCACAAGAGATTCATAAGGAGGAGCATCATAGTTAGAAGATTGATCTTTATAAATGCTCATATCTAATTCAGTTATATGAATTTCTATACCTGGAATTGAACTAAATAACTCGATAGCTTCTTCAACCTGACGTAAATCTGTTCCCACTCCTATATGCATTTGCATGCCAATACCATCAATAGGAATTCCTCTTGCTTTGAAATCAGAAACGAGGTTGTAAATAAAATCTCTCTTTTTTGGTTCATAAGTATTGTAGTCATTATAAAATAATTTTGCATTAGGATCTGCTTCATGTGCAAACTTGAAAGCATATTCAATATATTCAGGTCCGATAATGTCATACCATAATGTTCTTCTTAATCCATCGGGTTGATTTGGATCAATTGCTTCATTGACTACATCCCAAGCTTGAATTTTCCCAGAAAAATGGCCAACAACATCTTTTATATATTTTTCCATGCGTTTAAGAAGAACTTCTCTTGAGACTAAGTTTCCATTAGTATCTTTGAAAAACCAATCTGGTGTCTGATTGTGCCATAGTAATGTATGACCTCTTACGTCAAAATTTTTCGATTGAGCAAAACTAATATACTCATCGGCAACAGAAAACTTATAGCTATTTAGATCAACCAAAAGACTTTCTGGTTTCATTTCGTTTTCTGCGGTAATACTATTAAAATGTTTTTCAACCATTTTCATTTCAAGCGGATTAGAGAGTACTTTGTAAGGAACAGCAACACCTATTTTAAAGTTGTCACCATAAATTTCATATAAATCAGGTATTTCCCATTCTGGTTCAAACAAAGGAATAGTCTTATCAATTAGTACAAAATCATCAAGATAAAATGCTAATGTATTATTTGGTGATTCAACATAAAAGAGCATTTCTTTAATTGTTTCTCCAGACTTTACAGTATAGGATCCTCCAATTTGCGTCCATTTATTAGAAGGTATAGTTCTTTGCCAGACGATTGTATCATAGTGAGATTGATCATCCGAAGCATATTTTCTTTGCATAGTTAAAGTTACTTGCTGATCTTGTCCGGTTTCTTGGTAAACCCAGACTTCAATTTCGTAACTTTTGCCCGGTATTAGCATGTCTTTAAGATCGATCTGAGCTCCGTGCCAGTTACTTTGTCTTTCAGTCACATATAATGAGTATTTTCCACTGTGCGCTATTTTATCAGTTGAAGTTATAGAAACGGGATCTCCTCTAGATTGCCAGTTTTCAATTCCTTTTTCAAATGTTGATTTCAATATAATATCTGTCCTTGGGACTTTGTTAACTCCGAGAACTTTAAAATCATCTAAGTAATATGTAAAATCTGCTTTTAAAGGAGTTATTATTATCAAAGAGAAATTATTAACTGGTTCTTTGAGATCTAATTTGAAGGTTCCTGTTATTTCTTTCCAAAAATTAGGAACTACAACCTTTTCAGATATGTTTACAAAACGTTCCCCCGTTGCATCATTTATATAAGCAACAATCCTAAAGAGTTGTGGAGAATTGGAGGTTTGATAGACGGGAGCATAAACAGTGAATTCAGTTCCATCAAATATTTTCCAATCATTTGTGAAATCTATCTCAGGACCTTCCCAACCAGCTTTTCTGTTTTCTATCTTTAATGAGTAGTTACCTTCAAACGTGAAGTCTTGAGATACATTGAGTAAAATATTTTCTCCTCTTGGATTAATTTTTACGTCAGAATTTTCAAAATCAATAAGAAATTCATAATCTAATGGGGAGATAACTTTATCTCCGGTTTGGACGGATAAACCAGTAGAAAAACCAATTGTCAGTAGTCCTAAACCAATTAACAACAAAGGAATTATTGCATTTTTCATTTTATTACCTCCTTACATAATAGTAAATTGCATAGTATTTCCCCAACCTTTAAAATAAGGTTGGGGAAAACAATATCACTGAATAAAGAATTGCATAGGCATAGCGTTCAAAGGTGATCTTAAAATATCATCCGTTACAAGTTCTTTAGGAACATTCTTAAAATTATTTTTTACTATTGCTGGCGCTATGTCTTCTCCTACAGTTCCTATCATCCATATGTTTTCACTATGAATCTTTGTCACTTCTTTCATAAGTTCTTTTATTTCTTCATCATCTGTTGTTACTTGGATTTGTAACCATAGATCTACCAAATCAATGACCGCCTCTGGAGGCACAATGGCATCTTCTGGAATTTCGTCTCCACTCATATAAGCTTTAATCCAAGTTGTCCAACCTATGTACCAGGATTCAGAAATATTTGAAGCACCTGGAATCAAATTATATGGTTCAGCCAAGGGTTGAGCAGCCCTATCCATTTGCCATACTTGCCCGTCAAATTCATGGGCGTCCTTTCTAGAGTCGAAAAGATCTCTGTTAATTGTGTCTACTTCAATTTGAATACCCAGATCGTTTTTCCAGTATTCGCGTATTATGGTCCAAATATCCGTGTGTGGCTGTCCAGCTACTTGTACAGAGAATTGTAAAGGTTTTCCATCTGGTCTGAGTCTGTTTTGCTTTTTTGAATCCCATTTGAGTTCCATTTCATCAAGAAGTTCGTTAGCTCGTTTTGGATCGTATTCTGCATATGCTCTTTCCCATTCAGGGTCATAATAAGCTGAACCGCTGACTAAAGAAGCTTGTCGAGGTTTAGCCAATCCAGAAAAAATAATTTCGTTGATTTCTTCTCTGTTTATTCCTAACGATAATGCTTGTCTGAATCTTACATCACTAAATATTTCTTGTAATACAGGATCTTCATGGTCAAAAGTGTTCAACATTAATTGACTAGCAGAACCATTAGCGGCAATCCAATTGTAGATTTGGTAATCAGCTTTATCAGCATTCATTGCTAGTAATGTGTAGTTACCTGCACCTGCTCCTAAGGTCCCAATATGCCTAAATTGCATATCGATTTCTCCAGCAATCGCTTTTAACATAATTATTTCATCATCCATAACATATTCATGACGAACAGTGTCGATATATGGTAATTGGTTGCCTTCTATGTCAACAGCGAAGTAATATGGATTTCGTTCAAGAATATAATAAGAACCTGTTGGATCGGTTACAGGAACCCATGTAAACAAACTTGGTCGTTCTAGATTTCGTACAGGATCATCTTTGTCATTGAAAACATCTACCCACGTGAAGTACATTTTTTCTTTTTCTTTATCGATTATTTTTTGAATTTCCTCCATAGGTGTATAATCTGGGTGGAATTGTTTTAAGTAATGTTTTGGGGCTCCTACAAAACCTTGACTGTAAGCAACTTGGAGCAAAAACAATCCATATGGTTCAGCAAACTCGAATTTAACTGTATAATCGTCTATCTTTTCTATTTTTGCCCTTTTACCTCCTACAATGTACCAAGCTGGTTTGGAAGCAGTCAGTTCATCATTTCCAACTATGTCGTTTGCCCAAAAAATTAAGTCATCCGCTGAATATGGATGTCCATCAGACCATTTCATTCCTTCTCTTAGATGGAAAATGTAAATTTTTCCGTCATCTGAAACATCCCAACTTTTTGCTACACCAGGTAAAAATTTTCCTCCTTCAGAGTCCCAATATACTAAATGGGGTTCATTTATTTTATAAACGCCCCATTGATCTGAAGGACCTTTCCAAACCCTTCTCCATGTACCGCCGAATTTTCCTACTTCATCTTCAGGAACAATTACCAGAGGTTCTTTTGGAAGCCTTTCCTCAATTGGTGGGAGCTCTCCCTTTTTTACTTTTTCAGCAAGAACAGGCGATTCTTTGAATTGAGTGATTTTATTGCCCGTAGCTTTGTAATATTCTTCAGGTGTTCCATATGCGTCCCATCCAAACAGTGTTCCTAGAAAGAGGAAAACCAACAATAAATAAATTACCACTTTCTTACTTTTCATAATACCACCTCCCGTGAAATTGGTGTATCAATAAAGAATCTTTTTTCTAAATTTCGAGGTTGGATATCATAAGTTGGATATCTTAATAATTATGGTCAATTTGGTATTCATTTTCCAAAAATTTTTTAATACTTGAAGTGATCTTTTATTTCTTGATTGAATGAAAGATTCATTATTTCATCTAGAACATCTTTAATTTGCTTATGAGATTTAGTTCTAGGATCTCGCACTAAAAATTCTTCAAGAATCATTAAATCCCCGGTAATGTATGCTTCAAGGGCCATTTTCATTCTCATTATTTTTGGAACCAAAAAATACTCCGCTATTCTACTATTTAGATTGGGATTCAAAGTTTGAGGATGAAGACCTTGTTTATCTACGATTACAGGAACTTCAACAACAATATCTTTTGGGATCCCTTTAATTATGTCTTTATTTTCCACATTGAGTATTAATCTTGTCTGCTTATCATTTATCAGAGCATTTATAAAAGGAATATGTTGTTCTCCACTCATTTCACCTTTTTTAAAAACTTCTGGCCAAACTTCCGTTAGTTTTATGGAAGGATCTTTTTCTATAGTCTTAGATAATTCGATCATTCTTCTTCGAGCACTTCTCAGTGATTGGTGAAACTTAGGCCTTTCTACTTCGTTATCAATTCCTCCAAATTTTCCATACCATCTTTTCTTTGTTACTAAATCATAATTATATTTCCAACTACCATTTCTAACAGTATCTCCAATAGGCATCATTCCATAAAATTTATACATGTCTATTGCAGCTGGCGATAGCTGTACATCCCAAGGATCTTGTGGTTCCCAAGTATGTGATTTGTCTTTTACCCATTTGTCTAATAACTCATAAGCGTTTTGTCCATTGTAATCAAATTTATTTAGCCATATACCGTGATTAACTCCTGCTACTTGCCATTCAACCTGGTTTACATCGAGATTTAGTTCCCTAAAGATTTCGTTAACTCCAGAAGAGCCATGACAAAAACCAACGATATTGATTTGAGTTTTATCTTTTACAATTTGGGTTATTTCAAAAACAGGATTAGCTGTTTGCATCAACCAAGCCTTTGGGGCTAGTTCTTTCATTTTATTAGCTATGTCTAGTGCGAGTTTAATATCGGGATAAGAACAAATGAGATATGAGTAAGTTGAAACCATGTTAAATTCTTGTGAATCAATACCTCTATAGTAGCCATGCTTTTCTCCGATTTCAGTAATTATTTCCCATCGTTGGTATCCATCTTCTAGGTCTTCTGGATAAGGATAAGCAGTATTTATTATGAAGTCTGTAGCTTCTATAGCTTCATCTAAGCTCATAGTTTTTTCAATCTTGAGATTTGAATTCAATTCTAGACAATATTTATTTGCTAAAATGTAAGTTGCATTTAGACGTGTTTCATTCACATCCATCAAACAAAGTTTGGAACCAGATAAACCTTTATTTTGTGCAATGTCTCCTATTAACTGGAGGGAAAATCTAACACTTCCAGCTCCTATAATTGAGATTTTCAAAATTTCACATCCTGTATTTTTATGTTCTGTTGCTAAATAATAAAGTTGCCTATTTAGTGATCATTAATATATGTTACTTATTTAATATTTTTTAGAGAAGATTCCTTCCTCCCTGTGAAGGAGGAAGGAAGTTATGTTATTGGTCAATAAAGAATTGCATCGGCATTCCGTTCAGCGGAGTAAAGAATACCGCATCTGAAACCAGTTCTTTAGGAACATTCTTAAAATTATTTTTTACTATCGTAGGTGCTATGTCTTCTCCTACAGTTCCTATCATCCACAAGTTTTCTCTATGAATTTTTGTCACTTCTTTCATAAGTTCTTTTATTTCTTCATCATCTGTTGTTGCTTGTATTTGCAACCATAAATCTGCCAACTCAATAACCGCCTCTGGAGGCACAATGGCATCTTCTGGAATTTCGTCTCCACTCATATAAGCTTTAAGCCATGTCGCCCAACCTATGTACCATGATGTAGAGTACTCCGTAGCGCCTGGGAATATAAAGAGTGGATCAGCTAAAGGTTGAGCTGCTCTATCCATTTGCCATACTTGCGCTTCAAAATCATGGGCCGACATTCTGGTATCATAAAGATCTCTGTTAATTGTGTCTACTTCAATTTGAATACCCAGATCGTTTTTCCAGTATTCGCGTATTATGGTCCAAATATCCGTGTGTGGCTGTCCAGCTACTTGCACAGAGAATTGTAAAGGTTTTCCATCTGGTCTGAGTCTGTTTTGCTTTTTTGAATCCCATTTGAGTCCCATTTCATCAAGAAGTTCGTTAGCTCGTTTTGGATCGTATTCTGCATATGCTCTTTCCCATTCAGGGTCATAATAAGCTGAACCGCTGACTAAAGAAGCTTGTCGAGGTTTAGCCAATCCAGAAAACATAATTTCGTTGATTTCTTCTCTGTTTATTCCTAGAGATAATGCTTGTCTGAATCTTACATCACTAAATATTTCTTGAAGAACAGGATCTTCATTATCAAAAGTATTCAACATTAATTGGCTAGTAGAGCCATTAGCGGCAATCCAATTGTAGATTTGGTAATCAGCTTTATCAGCATTTGCTGCAAGTAATGTGTAGTTACCTGCACCTGCACCTAAACTTCCAATATGCCTATGTTGCATATCGATTTCTCCAGCAATTGCTTTTAACATAATTATTTCATCGTCCATAACATATTCATGACGTATAGTGTCGATATATGGTAATTGGTTGCCTTCAATGTCAACTGCATAACAGTATGGGTTTCTTTCTAAAATATAGAAAGAACTAGTAGGATCAGTTCGAGGGATCCAAGTCCATAAACCAGGAAGTTCAAGATTTTTTATAGGGTCGGATTTATCTTGAAAGACATCTACCCACGTGAAGTACATTTTTTCTTTTTCTTTATCGATTATTTTTTGAATTTCCTCCATAGGTGTATAATTTGGGTGGAATTGCTTTAAGTAATGTTTAGGAGCTCCAACGAAACCTCCATTGGCTACTTCTAGTAAAAAAAGGCCGTAAGGTTTAGCAAACTCGAATTTAACCGTATAATCGTCTATCTTTTCTACTTTTGTTCTTTGACCGCCGATCGTATACCATGTAGGTTTAGAACCTGGGGTAGTATATTCATCATTTCCAATAATATCGTTCGCCCAAAAAATAATGTCATCAGCAGTATAAGGATGTCCATCAGACCATTTCATTCCTTCTCTTAGATGGAAAATGTAAATTTTTCCGTCATCTGAAACATCCCAACTTTTTGCTACTCCTGGAAGAAATTCTCCACCATCTGAACTGAAAAATACTAACCGTGCATCTGTAAGTCTGTAAATCCCCCATTGATCTGAAGGACCTTTCCAAACTCTTCTCCATGTACCGCCGAATTTTCCTACTTCATCTTCAGGAACAATTACCAGGGGTTCTTTTGGAAGCCTTTCCTCAATTGGTGGGAGCTCTCCCTTTTTTACTTTTTCAGCAAGAACAGGCGATTCTTTGAATTGAGTGATTTTATTGCCCGTAGCTTTGTAATATTCTTCAGGTGTTCCATATGCGTCCCATCCAAACAGTGTTCCTAGAAAGAGGAAAACCAACAATAAATAAATTACCACTTTCTTACTTTTCATAATACCACCTCCCGTGAAATTGAAACAATCTTAAAATATTTTAAATGTGATTATTCGTTTAGAATATATAATATATCTTATACTAGTGTAATTCCATTGAGCTTTAGCTCAGATGAACGATGACAAGCAACTAAATGTTCGCTTTCAACTGAACTATAAATATTCAATTTAGGGTATTCTTTTTTACATATATTTATAGCATAGGGGCATCTTGGATGAAAATAGCATCCTTCCGGAGGATTTGCAGGATCTGGAACTTCTCCTTCTAAAGGTTTTAGTTGATCGGCTCTTATATTTGGATCAGGTTTGGGTACGGCTTCTAGTAATTTTTCTGTATATGGATGCTTAGGTTGTTGAAAAAGTGTTTCAGTATCCGCTATTTCAACAATTTTTCCTAAATACATAACTGCAACTCTATCACTTATGTGTTGAACAACACTTAGGTCATGGGAAATAAATAGATAAGTAAGATTTAATTGTTCTTGAAGATCCATTAAGAGATTTAAAATTTGAGATCTAATGGAAACATCTAAAGCTGCAACTGGTTCATCACAAACAACAAGTTTTGGTTTCAATGCCAATGCTCTTGCAATGACTATTCTTTGCCTTTGACCGCCACTAAAGGCATGAGGATACCTAATCAAATATTCCCTTCTTAAACCGACCATATCCATTAATTCTTCAACTATTGATTCAAGTTCTTTTCCTTTAGCAATTTTATTAACAAATAAAGGTTCTCCAATTATATCTTTAACTTTCATTCGAGGATTTAAAGATGTAAACGGATTTTGAAAGATCATTTGAATATTTTTTCTTAGATTTTTTAACTGGTTTTTCGGTAATTTTGCAATGTTGACAAATTCATCATTAAGATTCATGAAAATATCTCCTTCATCGGGATTTAGAGCACGCAAAATAGTTTTGGCTATTGTTGTTTTTCCACATCCTGATTCTCCAACTAATCCTAATGTCTCGCCTTCATTTATATAAAAACTAACATCATCAACAGCTTTTACATAACCGGAAATTTTTCCGAATACACCCCTTTTAATTGGAAAATATTTTTTTAAATTAGTAACTTCTAAAATTTTTTTATCTTTCATCGTTGGTACCTCCATAAAGGAAACATTTTACTTTATGATTTTCACTAATTTCAACAACTTTAGGTTGTTGCACATCACATAGCCCTTCCATGAATTTATTACATCTAGTATGAAATCTACAACCTTTAGGTAAATTGTACGGATCAGGAACAACTCCGGAAATCGTTTCTAATCTAGTCTTTCTAACTCCATATTTAGGAATAGAATCTAAAAGAGCTTTAGTATATGGGTGAAGTGGATTTTTGAACATTTCAAATACATCGGCTTCTTCGACAATATGTCCTAGATACATGACCGCAATTTTATCTGCCATCTGAGAAATAACAGCCAGATCATGAGTGATAAAAATGATGGAGCTATGAAATTCTTTTTGAAGTTCTTTTATTAGATACAAAATTTGTGCCTGTATTGTAACATCTAAAGCAGTTGTTGGTTCGTCGGCTATAAGTATCTTAGGATTACATAATAAAGCCATGGCAATCATACTTCGTTGTAGCATTCCTCCTGATAGCTCAAAAGGATAAGCATCTATTATTTTTTTTGGATCAGGAATCTTCACTTTCTCTAACATCTCTAAGGCTTTTTCTTTGGCTAATTTTTCTGATATATTTTTATGCAAGGTAATTGCTTCTACCATATGTTCTCCGATAGTGTAAACGGGAGAAAATGAAGCAGCCGGTTCTTGAAAAATCATAGAAATTTCGTTACCTCGTATTTGTCTTATTTCTTCACCTTTCGAATTTAATTCTAAAATGTTTATTATTTTCTTGCCATTGTAAAATAAGACTTTTCCGTTACATTTAGCATTTCTTGGTAGAATTTGAAGTATAGATAAAGCAGTCACACTTTTACCACATCCGGACTCTCCAATAAGACCTAATATTTCATTACTTTTTAATGTAAAATTTATATTATCTAATACTTTAATTGATCCTTCAGTTAATTCAAATGATGTTTCAAGATTTATTACTTCTAAAACATTCTCCATATTAATCCTCCTAAAACTAATTTAGATCTTGTATGGGTCTGCAGCATCTCTTAATCCATCACCAACGAAATTAAAGCAAAGAACGGTAATTATTACAAACATTGCCGGTAGCATTAGCCAAGGTTGTAAAGCTACGGTTCTAACATTTTGTGCTTCTTGCAATAAGACGCCCCAGCTTATTGCTGGTGATTGTAATCCTAATCCTAAAAAACTCAAACCAGTTTCTCCAAGAATCATCCCTGGAATAGAAAGGGTTATTGAAACTATCATATGACTGGTAAGAGAAGGTAACATATGTCTAAAAATAACTCTAGTTTGACGTGCTCCTGCCAATTGAGCAGCCACTACGAAATCTTCATTTTTAAGAATAATAAATTTACTTCTAATAACTCTTGCTAAATCTGTCCATCCAACTAAAGAGAGAATAACGGTTATTGCAAAATATCTTTGAAGTTGAGTCATATATCTCGGGAGAGCTGCCGCAAGTGCCATCCATAAAGGAATTGTAGGAATACTTTTAATAATCTCAATTATTCTTTGAATAACAAAATCGACTGACCCTCCATAATATCCTGAAATTCCTCCGAGTACCGTTCCTATCAATAAACTTATCAATACTCCAACTAAACCTATGGTAGTTGAAATTCTTGTCCCAAAGATTATTCTAGATAAGACATCTCTTCCCATTCGATCAGTTCCAAATGGGAAAAAAACTCCATCTTCTACTCCAACAAAATGAATGTTTGATTCCCATATTCCCCACAATTTATAGGGATCACCTTCTATAAAAAATTTTAAAGGATATATTTTTGATTCATCAGTAGTATAAATTCTTTGAAGAGTTTTAGGATCTCTAGTCATTTTATAACCATAAACATAAGGTTGAACAAGTTTTCCTTCTCTTATTATACGGATTCTTTGTGGAGGAGCATATACATATGCAGAATTCAGTTTGTTAGGATTATACGGAGCAAAAAATTCACAAAAAATTCCTAAAGCATATAAAATTATTAGAATTATCATTCCTATAATTGCTAATTTGTTTTTCTTAAAACGCCACCATATAAGTTTTGCTTCTGAAGCATAATAAATTTTTTCTGCTTTCTCGTCCATTCTTTTATTTAATGAATTATTTTGCATATACAAATTCACCTCGTTATTCAAGTCTTGCTCTTGGGTCAGCCCACGCAAGTAATATATCCGAGACTACTGTCCCAATTACAGTAAATATGCTTAAAATTAGAACCAAACTACCTGCTAAATACATGTCTTGAGCTTTTAGAGAATCTAAAAGAAGGGTTCCAACTGTTGGGAGATTTAGTACAATTCCTGTAACAACAACACCGGATATGATTCCGGGAATTGTCCACCCTGCAGTACTTAAAAAAGGTATCATAGCGACTCTTAAAGGATACTTCCAATAAACCTTCTTTTCGGGAACCCCTCTTGCTTTTGCAGCTGTGACATAAGGTTTATCTATTTCATCAAGTAGATTTCCTCTTAATACTCTGATAAGTCCGGCCATACTATCAGTTCCAGCAACTATGATTGGGATCCACAAATGTTGAAGAAGATTCAAAAATTTTCTTAAACTCCAAGAAGATAAAGCATATTCTGGAGAAAACAATCCGCCTAAGCTTACATTAAAAGCAGAAAACGCTATCCACATCAACACTAAAGCTAGAAGAAAGTTAGGTATAGATACTCCTAAATATCCTACAACAGTAAAAGCATAATCGCCAATTGAATATTGATGTGTTCCAGAATAGACTCCTAATAAAAATCCGAAAGTCCAAGCGAAAACTGTTGAAAGAGTAGATATAAGTACTGTCCACCACAATCGAGCTCCTAATAGATCACTAACAGGTTTTTGATAAAGCATTGAATACCCTAAGTCACCTTTTAGAAGGTTTCCTAACCACATAAAAAATCTAATAACAACAGGCTTGTCTAAACCATATCGAGCTCTTAAAAGTTCTAAAGTTGCTTGATCAATTGTTTCACCACTTTGTTTTAAAGACATTTCATAAGAAGTTATAAAATCGCCTGGGGGTAATTCAATTATTACGAAAGATATAAGACAGATGATAAACAATAAAGGTATAGCAAAAAGCAATCTTTTTGTAATGTATTTAATCAAAAGTACCACCTCCAGATTCGGTATTTCATAATAAGAAAATAACTTTCTCTCAATTGGTAAAAAAATTAAATTTATTTTTATAATAATCAAATATAAATATATCAATTTTTACATTAGAAATCAAACTTTAGTTTTTCTAATCAACTAAGTTTAAACTTAAATAAAAGAATTTATTTTTATTTATTGGCATTTTTCTAGCATTTTGAAAAGATAGTCTTTTTATACATTTATTATTTAGTGGATTTAATAAACCATTATTGCTTTATAGTTTTCGATTGAATTTTGATAGCGATGCCCCCCATTGGGGGCATCCATTATATAGTAAAAAATTACATTTTTCCCCACACTTTGATGTAATTTTCACCTTTTCTTAAACTCATAATAGGGCCTATTGGATTTTTTTCGTTTTTTTGTTTGTCAAAAAAATCTGTATCTAATATTAGATTTTTTCCATCCGGACTATCAAATTCAGCATCAACGATACGAACTCTCTCTAAGGTTGATGTTGAATGTATTCTTCCAAATAAATTTTCGAAAATATCTGGTAATTTACAAGAAAGGTAAACTTCTTCTCCTTTGTCGATAATCGAGAGCTTTGGATCAAAATCTTTTTCTACCAAGTTGCATTTTTCTCTTTCAAAAGGTAGTGCTCCATTAAAGTATGCATTGTTATCAATATAAACTGGTTGTTCTACGGATGCAAATATTTCTAAATCACCATTTTTTTCATTGACTTTTTCAATGTATTCTTCTAAAGAAGATGTGTAATTATTATAATGAGAAGTTCCGGTATCTTCTAATCCTTTCCTTCCTGCAAATATATTGTTATAGAATCTATCATCTCCTCCATACACACATGCGTAGCCAGCAACTTTTGTGCTATGAGGTAAATGATACGGGGTAAAACGATTCAGCACTTTTCTGTGTTGCATCTTACCGCCTATTAGATTATTAATATAAGCACCACCTTGTGCCATGTTGTCTATTGAGTATTCGGAAGCTAAGATATTATGATCAATAACGTATGGACCGTGACTAACTTCTACAAATAAATCACGATTATTTTGATAAAATAAGTTTTTGCTAACTCTTGTACCTTGTGCTTGCCAATCTAACCACAATCCCAAAGAACAGTTATGAATACGATTATGATAAATTTGTACATCTATTGCAGCATGTAATTTAATTCCTGCGATTTCATGTCCATAAAATTCACGTTTTATACCCACGTTATATATATGATTATTGTAAATTTGACTAAAAACACATCCCAAATGACCTACAATAGCATTTTGACCACAATCATATATTGTATTATTTCGAATAACGTGAGAACCAATGCTTTCTTTACTCCATCCTTTATGTTCGGCTGAAAAAACTGACTCTAACTGATATTGGTAGCCAGGTTTATCTTTTCGAATAGAACGATAAAGATGTCCAGTGGAAGCTTCTTTACCTATACTTATAGCACTGCACTTTGCATCATGAATAATATTGTATTCAATGATCCAACCTTTACTCCAATTAGCACCAATCAATCCTGGTTGATCAGCTGTTGGGGGTGCCCAAGGAGTAGCTGCGTGCGCCATTTCAAAGCCTTTTACAGTGATGTAATCAATACCTGTATCAGTTGGATAGAAACAAGATCTACGTACATTGATTTCAACTAATTCTTCATTTGGATTAGCTCCATGAAAATTTGCATAAATAAGGGTATTTTCGTTATCAACTTCAGCAAACCAAACATATTTTGTCTGTTCTGGATTCAAAACAGGAACCTTTTTTTGTGTCCAATGGTCTATTACTTCTGTTTTTACAGTCGGATTAATTAACTCTTCATAGCTACCAACCTCATAAAAAGACATTCCATTTAAGTATACATCTCCTAAATGTTTAGTTTCTTCGACTGTAACTAGCCAATCTCCAAATATCTCTTCTTTGTAAGGATTAAAATCGCCAAAAAAAGAGTTAGGTAGTTTACATTTCCAAATATTACCTTCAACATGTTGCCAGCTTTGAATATGTTCAGATCCTTTGATTACTACTTTTTCACCATCAGCTGCTTGATATATGATTCTTCTTTTATTGCTTAATCCTTTATTTTTAGGTTTGACCCATTCACGATATATTCCTTCATGGACGATTACAATATCGCCAGGCATTGCAATAGATGCCGCTTTGTTTATTGTTAAAAAAGGACTTTGTAGTGTTCCTATATTTTGATCTGAACCAGTTTTAGCTACGTGATATTCCATTTTTTAATGTCTCCTTTTTATAGATTATTTAACTAAAAGTAATTCTGTAGTCTTAAAGATTATTTTTGTTAAAAAATTTATTAACACTGGAAATTCATGTTTTAAAAACAATTAAACAATCTTATTTGATTCTTCTCACTCACTCATACAACCAACAACGAACCATTCTATTCTCAGCTTGTAATTCTGGAGGCATATTATCCTTACACTTATCCATAACGTACGGACATCTACCTGCAAACTTACAACCTTTTCTCATATACTCTTCAGTCTCTAGTTCTTTTATACTTATTCTTTCAGTCCATTTCTTATTTGGATCAGCTTCCGGAATTGACTCTTTCAACAT
>Ga0209204_1000541_pt1 | contig 41197 bp, 38 predicted proteins | sample AD_JPNMR2_MetaG_FD_184425 | JGI IMG/M metagenome (GOLD analysis project Ga0209204, IMG submission 184425) | Active sludge microbial communities of municipal wastewater-treating anaerobic digesters from Japan - AD_JPNMR2_MetaG (SPAdes) (version 2) | ecosystem: Engineered > Bioreactor > Anaerobic...
CTATCAGGTTATCTTTCATCAACCTGTAAGGGAACTCTAAAACAAACGGATTCTCATTAAAAGCTACCATATCCGGGTAAGAACTATCCCATGGTAAAGAGAAAACCACGTCTCCTTCAACAAGAGGAGCAATGTTTTTATAAAGGAGTGGTATCTCATCAATCGTATTCACAGGGATATATACGTTCAAAATTTTGTCTACCCCTTCTATGCTTTTAATTGATATCTCACCTTTCAGATGTCTTTCCACTATGCCCTGTGGTATTACCGCATTCATTGCGAACTCTCTCTTTATTCTCCTTCCAAGATATGATGAAAGCATATCGGGAGGCCCATTAAAACTGTCAAATATGGCAGAGATATCATAAAGAGGAAGCCCTATTCTTGAGTGTTTCACCCTTTCTTCTTCAAATCCATAAAGAATCAGTTTTGCATTAACCAGTTCCCTTATCATTGAAGATGTCAGGTTTTTCACCTTTGATGCAATAACATCTTCTTCCACTTCCGCAACTATTACTTCCGCAATATTTCTGGAAATCCCTGTCTCTCTGACAAGCGCCTCAATAATAGTGTTTTTATCCCACAGCCCTATCCTGTCATCACTTCTCCTTACAGAGAGTGGCAGTTCTCTTTGAAGCACCTCCTTTTCTGCAAGGGTCTCAGGACGAATCCCTTCCCTTATCTGCCTTGCCCTTGCACGTTTCTGTCTGTAAAGGATATATGCCTTTGCTGTCTTTGCATGACCGGTCTTAATCAGCACCCTTTCTACAATATCCTGTATCTCTTCAACAGAAGGGATATCTCCTTTATATTCCTTCTCAAGATAGAGCCGCACAACCTCTGCAAGGTCTTCTGCGAGGTACCTGTCCTGACCACCAACGCTCTGAGCTGCCTTGAAGATGGCATCTGCTATCTTCTGCTTGTTAAAAGGAACTATGCTGCCATCTCTTTTTCTTACAAATTCAATCCTGTTTGCCATTGTTCTCCTTCCATCTTTTTATTATACCTTTTCCCCTGTTATTGACAAAAAAACAGGTATCTGGTATGCTAAAAGATGGGAGTAAAAAGGACCCTCACCCACACCCTCCGCCTGCGGCGGACAGTGAGGATGAGGGATGGCAGTTTTAACTTTTTACTTTTGCCTTATTACTTTTGACTTTTGACTTATTACTTTTGACTTCTTACTTAGCCGGGGTAGCTCACTGGTAGAGCGCAGCCCTGAAAAGGCTGGCGTAGGCAGTTCGATTCTGCCCCCCGGCACTATAAAAAGCAGTTTAATTGACAGGGGTAAGCACAACTAAGAATAAGCACCCGCCTACGCCACCCCTCACACTGAGTGGCAAATGGCACCCCTCACCCTATCCCTCTCCCCGATGGGGAGAGGGAAAAAATGGGTGTACAAGGGGCGAGGGAGAAAAAGTAGCACAGTGGGGCGAGGGAAGAGAGAAAAAGTGGCGAGGGGAAAAAGGTATGTCTGCCGTTTTGAGTTTTGAGTTTTGACTTATTACTTTTGACTTATTACTTATTAATACGGAGGTGTTCTTTCAGTGCAACAATACTATAACCAGCTCCTTGCCGACCTGAAGGTTCTTAATCCTGGCACAAGATATGCTATCAACCGTCTGCTGAATAGAGAAAAATACCATTTCCTTCAGGAGATGGTGTACCTTCTTATAAAAATCAATGAAAGAGAAGAAACAATAAGTCGCATGTCCCGTGAAGAGATGCAAAAACAAACAACTATCCTGAAGGAAAGAATACAGGGCGGAGAACCAGCAGATAATCTAATCGTGGAGGCATTTGCTCTCGTCAGAGAGGCAGCAAAAAGAACCCTTGATATGCGGCACTTTGATGTTCAGATATTAGGTGGTATTGTGCTTCACAGGGGCAAAATAGCGGAGATGATGACAGGAGAAGGGAAAACTCTTGTTGCTACCCTTCCTTTATTCCTCAACGCTCTTGAAGGAAAGGGATGCCATCTTGTTACAGTAAACGACTACCTCGCCAAAAGAGATACACAGTGGATGGGGGCTATATACCACTACTTAGGACTTTCTGTTGGATGTATCATCTCTTACAGGGAAACAAAAGACCCTTATACCCTTTCCGCCTTTATCTTTGACCCGACATATCTGCCTGCTGACTCACGGTTTTTGTATCTAAAGCCCGCCCAAAGGAAAGATGCTTATAACTGTGATATTACCTATGGGGTGGCAAGTGAATTTGGCTTTGACTACCTCAGGGATAATATGGCTATAGGTAAAGAGGCGCAGGTTCAGAGAGCCCTTCACTACGCCATCATTGATGAGGTTGATTCAGTCCTTATAGATGAAGCGAGAACCCCTCTTATCATATCAGGACCTGCAGAGGAAGCAACCCGCCTTTACTACGATATAGACAAACTGGTAAGGAAACTGAATAAAGACACTGACTTTACGCTTGACGAAGAAGGAGAGACGGTCTCCCTTACAGAAGAAGGTGTCCACAAGTGCGAAAGGTTGCTCGGCATCCAGAACCTTTATGACGGAACACATACGGAGAATGTCCACCTTATCCATCAGGCGCTACGGGCACACAACTTTTTTAAAAGAGACAAGGAATATGTTGTCAAAGACGGACAGGTTATTATAGTAGATGAATTTACAGGTCGGCTTATGCCTGGCAGAAGATGGAGTGATGGACTCCACCAGGCAATAGAAGCAAAGGAAGGCGTAAGAATTGAAAGTGAAAACCAGACACTCGCAACCATATCCTTCCAGAACTACTTTAAACTTTATAAAAAAATTGCAGGGATGACAGGAACCGCTCTTACTGAAGCGGTAGAGTTCAAGGAGATATATAATACCGATGTTATAGTGCTACCGCCTAACAAGAAGTTAAACAGAAAAGAATATGACGACGAGATATACAAAACAGAAAAGGAAAAATTTGAAAAGGTTGTATCTGAAATAGAAGAACTGCACAAAATCGGACGGCCTGTCCTCGTGGGGACTGTCTCTATTGAAAAGGCGGAACGGTTAAGCAGAATACTTGCACACAGAGGCATCCCCCATAAGGTGCTTCACGGGAAAAACCATGAAGCAGAAGCAGCAATCATAGCACAGGCAGGAAAACCAAAAGCAGTAACGATAGCAACGCAGATGGCTGGAAGGGGAGTTGACATAATTCTGGGAGGAAACCCTGAAATTCTGGCAAGGGAAGAGACCATAAGGGTTATATGGTCAAGGAAAAAGGCGCAGGGCAAAGGGGAAGTTCATCATAAAGAGTTTGCAGAGGTGTTAACTGAGATAGAAAAGGCATATAAGTCACGGCTGACAGAGATAGATGCGAGGTATAAGTCCATATTAGAAGAGAAAAGGGCAGACCTTAATGAAAAGGAAGTGGCATTTTTTGAACTGGATAAAAAGACAAGGGATGTCTTTGAAGATTTAATATTCAGCAAAGAAGGAGGAGAGGCATACGAGAGATATAAAAACCGCCTTTTAAAACTCAAAGAAGTATACGAAAAGGCAAATGAAGAACTTATCTCTGCACAGAAGAGCATATCAGGGGAAAAGCAGGAGACAGCCCTTAAAGATATAAAAGAGACAAGAGGCAGGGCATACAGGGAATACATATCATTTAAAAATTCCCTTAAAACGAGGGCAAATATTGTGCTTGACGAAGACATTGAGGAGATGAGAAACCGTCTGACAGAGATGCTTAATAACCCTGAAGCAGAAACAGAAGAAGGAGCAAGAAACATACTTGCGCTTCTTGAAAAATACAGGGATGGGGCAAAAAGATTTTTTGAAATACTTATAAGTTGTTTCCCTTCCTTTGTTTCTGAAGGGACCCCTGCCTTTAAGAAAGCAGGAAGATACATTGACTTTCTTAATGAATGCCTTGATACAGGCAAGGATATAAAGGAGGTTGTAAAAGAACTGAAGGATAAAGAATCTCAAATATATCCTGCCTATACAGAAGCAAAGAAAGATATAGAACATATCATACTCACAGGGCTCTCCGGAGACACCTATAAATCAGCGGAAAAAGATTACAGGGAGACACTGAAGGATTATGAAAAGGTGTATGCTGACTATGATGAGGAACTGAAAAAGGCAAGAGAGGAGTATGAAAAGAATAGAGCGATGCATGAAGAAGAGTGGCAGAAGGTAAGAGAAGAACTTGAAAAGACCCCTGAAGAGTTCAAGGAAATTTATGATAAACTATTGGAGGAGTATAAAAAACCCTGGATGGAAGACCACCAGAAGGTTATATCTCTCGGGGGACTGCATGTGATTGGCAGTGAAAGGTATGAGGCAAGAAGGATAGATAACCAGTTGAAAGGAAGGGCAGGGAGACAGGGAGACCCTGGCTCATCCAGGTTTTATCTCTCTCTTGACGACGACCTTTTAAGGATATTTGGCTCGGAAAGGATGCGCTCTGTGATGGGGCACATACCGGAAGGAGAACCGATTGCACATCCGCTCATAAACAGAATGATTACAAATGCCCAGAAAAAAGTGGAAGCCCGTAACTTTGAGATAAGAAAACAACTGCTTGAGTTTGATAATGTCCTTAATGAGCAGAGAAAGATTATATATACACTCAGGCAGGATATACTGGAAGGGAAAAACCTTGACACATATATAGAAGAGTTTATTGAAGAAACCGTACAGTCAGCCATAGACGAGTATATGGATATAGGACAGAAGCCGATTAACTGGGATATTGAAAACTTCAGGGTGTTTATAAGGAATACCTTTGATATTGCTGTTGAGATACCTTCTCCTGAAGAGATACAAACGCCTGCCTTCTGGAGGGATAAATTTTCGGAAGAACTGATAAACAAAATAAAAGTATATTATCAGGGAAAAAAGCAGGAGGCCGGTCCATATATTTATGAGATTCAGAAGATTATTATGCTTCAGGTAATAGACAATAGATGGAAGGCACACCTGCGGGTGATAGATGAACTAAGGGAAGGTATTGGACTTCGGGCTTATGCGCAGAGAGACCCTTTACTCGCCTATAAACATGAGGGATATCAGGCATTTCAGGAGATGCTCTCTTTGATAAAGAGGGAGATACTTTCCCATCTGTTCAGGGTAAAGATTACGGAGTCCCCTGTGATAGAAAGAAGAGAAACAACACCGGTGAATGTATCTTACAGTCATAAGACGTTACAGCAGTTTGATACAGCGAAGCAGAAAACTGAAGAACAGGAGATAGAACACGTTTCCGTACAGGCAGGGACCCCAGAGCATTATGCAAAGCCCTCTCCTTATATATCAGGGAAAAAAGTTGGAAGGAACGACCCCTGTCCCTGCGGGAGCGGAAAAAAGTATAAGAAGTGCTGTGGAAAAAATGTGTAAAAGTTGTGGATAAAATGAGAAATGATGCAGAATTATTGTGGAAAGAAGTAATGATAAGGGTAGAAGAGCGATTGAACGATGCCCGGGCATACGAGATATGGATAAAACCTGTAAAAATTAAAGGTATTAATGGAAAAAGGGTTCAGATAGAGATACCGGGAATGACTTTTGAGAAAGGTTTTACTCCATACATTGACATAATAAAAGAAGAGTTTTACAGAACGGCGGGCTGGCAGCCGGAGATTGAAATCTCCTACACAGGGACAGAAAAAGAAAAGACATTTATCCATCCATCAACAGAATATGAACTACCGTTAAATCCTGAATACACATTTGACAATTTTGTTGTTGGACCCAAAAACCAGTTGGCACATGCGTCGGCTCAGGCAGTAGCACAATCCCCGGGTATTGCTTACAATCCTCTTTTCCTCTATGGTGGTTTTGGTTTAGGAAAGACGCACCTTATGCAGGCAATAGTCCACTTTGTAAAAAAAAGAGATGACCAGAAGATTCTTTATCTACCCGCTGATGTATACCTTAATGAATTCATCCAGAGTATAAAAAATAAGACAGCTCATCTTTTCAGACAGAAATTCAGAAAACTTGACTTTCTGCTGATAGATGACATTCACTTCATAGCGGGGAAAGAAGGTACACAGGAAGAGTTTTTTCATACATTTAATTTTTTGTATGACCAGAGAAAACAGATTATACTTTCAAGTGACAGACCGCCAAAGGAGATATCATTTCTTGAAAAACGGCTTGTATCAAGATTTGAATGGGGGCTGCTTGTTGAGATACTGCCCCCGGACTTTGAAACAAGGGTAGCAATACTTAAAAAGAAGTGTGAGATAAAAAAAATTAGTTTAAGTGATGATATAATATACTATATTGCAGATAACGTAAAGGATAATGTAAGAATTTTAGAAGGTGTATTAAACAGGATATTTGCGCTTTCAACACTATTGAATAAGGATATAAACCAGAAAGTAGTTGATGAAATAATAGATGGGGAGTATTATAAAAAGAGAATTATTATAACACTGGATAATATTATGAGTGCTGTATGTGAATATTTTAAAATAAAGGAGGATGATATAATAAAAGAGACACGAATAAAAAATATACTTATACCCAGACAGATAGCAATGTTTTTAGGTAGAGAATTAACAGGTAGTTCATTACACTCAATCGCGATTAAGTTTGGTGGAAAAGACCACACAACGGTCTTATATGCATATAAAAAAATAAGGGATTTATATCAAAAAGACCAGTATATTAAAGGTGTTATTGATGAGATTAAGAATTGCCTTGAAAGATAGATTTTTTACACATTTTTTACAATATGTAAGTTATTATAAAATATCAACTTAAATAATTTTTATACAAAAAGAGATACTATTAAAACTACAGGAGGATAAAAATATGGAAATAATAGTAAAAAGCGGGGTATTAAAGAAAGAGTGTGAAAAACTTGAGGAAGTATTACCTGTAAAACCATCTATTACAATAACAGGAGGAATATTATTTGATGTAAAAGAGATGGGTTGTTTTTTAACTGCTACAGACCTTGAAAGTACAATAAGGTTAAATATTGAATGTGAGAAAATTAAAAAAGGAAGTGCGGTAGTTAATGGTAAAACGTTTATATCACTTATAAAACAACTACCTGATGGCGATATAAAAATATCAAAAAAGAATAACTCTGTAGATGTAATATGTGGAGATGCAAAATACACATTCCCTTCTATGGATGAAGAAGAGTTTCCAAAACTTCAGAAGTTTTCAGGAGATATCACTATAAAGTTAGGAAGCAATATACTTAGAGAAGGTATTGATAAAGTAAGGTTCTGTATAGACCGTGAGGAGCCAAGACCTTATTTCAGAGGAGGTTTACTGGATATAAAAGAAAATACCGTTAATATAGTAGGGACAGATACAAAAAGATTAACTCTTTTCACTATAAAAACAGACCAGAAATACAGCCATCCATATAAATGTCTTCTTCCTTATAAATTAATGGGAATTATTACCTCTCTTAGTAATGACAATGACCAGCCCATTGAAATTAGTATAGGTAAAAATCAGATAAGTTTTAATTTTAAGACAACATACCTTCTCTCACAACTTCTTTCCGGAAGTGAAGAGTTTCCTGACTACACAAAGGTTATCCCTACAGAAAAACAACTCAAAAGAGTTTATATCAACAGGGAGAGTTTGTTAACTATACTTAAAAGAATATCCCTTTTTACCACGGAGAGATATAACAGGGTAAGGTTAAGTATAGGTAAAAATACACTTATACTTTCTGTTGCCAATCCTGATGTTGGTGATGCAAGTGAAAAGATAGATATTGAGTATAACGAAGACACAGAACAGAATCTAGCGTTTCCTCCCAATTACCTCATAGACTTCTTGAGTAAACTGGAAGACGCTAAACTTGTATTCGGTTTTATCAGCGAGAAAAACCCTGTCCTTTTAAGGGGAGAAAAGACAGAAGGATATCTCTATGTAGCGATGCCATTAAAATTAGAATAAAAATGGAAAAGATAGGAGATGTTATTAAAAGGGTCATCAGTAAAAAGGGGCAGATAGACGAGATAAGAAGGATAGATGATATTGACTCTGTATGGTATAAAATAGTGGATGAAAGTATGAGATTGCATAGTTATGTGGTAAGGGTCAAAGGGAATAGTATTACCATCAGGGTGGATAATAGATGCTACCTTACAGAGATAAAAAGAAAGGAGAAGGAGTTTATATCTCAATTGCAGAACTACGGATGGAAAGACATAAAAAGGATAGATTGCAGGATAGGATAAGTAGATTGATAGATGGTAGATTTGACAATTAAATCCAATAAACACTATAACAGAAACATTGCGGAGAAAGACAACCTCTGCACATTAGAGAGATACATCCTCTTTGCTTTCCTCCCCCTTGTCTGCCCGTCGCAGCTTAGGTGCAGGCGGGACGGGGGGGGGGATGAAGGTGAGGGTGAAAGAAAAACAGAACACTGCACCAAGGAAAAAAATACAAAGAAGAGTGTAGTGTAAAAAGCGCGGAGTACAAAGTGCAGAGTAAATCAAAACTCCGCACCTGAAAGAGAAACAGAGAAGAGTGCGGAGTAAAGGAGGATATATGTTTAAGGGTTCTATTGTGGCTATTGTTACACCTGTAAAAAACGGGAAGATTGACTATAAGGCATTTGAAAAATTGATAGAGTTTCAGATTAAAAATAAGACATCGGGTATCGTTGTCTGCGGATGTACAGGAGAACCAGCAACTATGACGATGGATGAGCATAAGGAACTTGTGAAATATGCCGTTGATATTGTTAATAAAAGATGTCCCGTGATTGCTGGCACCGGGTCTAACAATACGAGAGAAGCAATAGAACTTACAGAAGAAGCAGAAAAGGCAGGGGCCGATGGTGCACTCCTTATAACCCCATACTATAACAAACCAATGCCCAGGGGATTATACGAGCACTACAAAGCAGTTGCTAAAAGTGTTTCTATACCGATAATTCTCTACAATGTCCCATCAAGGACAGGGATATCCATCCTTCCTGAGACGGTATATGAACTTTCACAGATAAAAAATATCGTGGGGATTAAAGAGGCAAGCGGAAGTTTAGACCAGGTAAGTAAAATTATCTCTTTGTGCAGAAATGACTTTATTGTTCTTTCTGGAGATGATTCCCTTACCCTTCCTATAATGTCAGTGGGTGGCAGCGGAGTAATCTCTGTTGCAGCCAATATAGCGCCTTTACAGGTAGCAGAGATGGTGGAGGCAGCACTGAAAGGTGATTGGAAGAAGGCACAGAAGATACACATTGAACTATTCCCCATCTTCAAGGTGCTTTTTATTGAAACAAATCCTATACCTGTTAAAGCAGCATTGGGACTTATGGGAATGATAACTCCGGAGTGGCGTCTACCATTAACACCTCCATCTGATGCAAGTTTAGCAAAAATTAAAGAGGTTTTGAAAAAAAGCAGGGTGCTTAAATGATATTCAGAAAGAAAAGATATGTAAGGATTGAGCCGAAGGAGAAAGTAGAAGTAAAAAAAGACCTGTGGTTTAAGTGCGAGAAGTGTGGTAAGTTGCTTTATAAGAAAAAGTGGGAAGAAAACTTAAAGGTATGCCCGCACTGTAATGACTACGGCAGGATGAGTGCATATGAGCGTATCAATCTACTTACTGACCCCGGGTCATTTAAGGAACTCTGGGCTGATATGACTTCTGAAGACCCCCTGAATTTTACTGGAGTGAAGGCATATAAAGACAAATTGAAGGAAGAGATACAGAAGACAGGGTTGAAAGAAGCAATAGTTACAGGAGAGTGCAGGATAGGAGGTGTTCCCTGTGTAATAGCGGTTATAGATGCAAACTTCATTATGGGAAGCATGGGTTCTGTTGTCGGGGAAAAATTTACGAGGGCTGCTGAATATGCGATTGAGAAAAAATATTCTTTTGTCTGTGTTTCAGGGGGTGGTGGTGGAGCAAGAATGTATGAAGGGGTAATTTCTCTTATGCAGATGGCAAAGACATCTGCAGTGGCAGGAAAGATTAAAAAGGCAGGACTTCTTTATATCTCTGTCCTTACAGACCCTACAATGGGGGGGATAGCAGCAAGTTTTGCATTTCTGGGTGATATTATTATTGCGGAGCCAGGTGCATTGATTGGGTTTGCAGGTCCCCGTGTTATTGAACAGACAATAAGACAGAAACTGCCACATGGTTTTCAGAGAACAGAGTTTCTTTTTGAACGCGGGATGATAGACATTATTTCAAAAAGGGCTGATTTGAAAGACAATATCAGCAAAATTCTACGCATCCTTTATACATAATTACAGATTGCCAGATTTACAGATTAGAATATTGCAGGATTCTAACTATAAAGTTTTAACTTTTTACTTTTGAGTTCTTACTTATTACTTTTGACTTTTGAGTTTTGACTTATTACTTTTAACTTTTGAGTTTTAAGTTATTACTTATTACTTTTGACTTTTAACTTAATCTTATGCCTACCCTTCCTGAAATAGAGTTTTTGGATAAACTTACGGACTTCGGGATAAAATTAGGACTGGACAAGACAGAACATATACTTAAACGGCTTGGCAATCCACATCTTTTATATCCTTCCATTCTTATCGCAGGGACAAACGGCAAGGGGTCTGTTGCAAGGGCGCTGGCTAATATACTTACAGTGGCAGGGTATAGAACAGGGCTTTATACAAGTCCTCATCTGGTATATACAGGTGAACGTATAGCAGTGGATGGAAGAGCGATAAGCGAGAGGGAGTTGGCGTATAAGGTAAGGCAGTTACAGAATATACTTGCCGACCAGCCATATCATCTCTACCCGACATTTTTTGAGGCACTTACATCCATTGCATTCTCCTATTTTGCAGACAAAAAAATAGACATCCTTGTCTGTGAGGTGGGTATGGGCGGGAGGTTTGATGCCACAAATGTACTTCCTTCTTCCCTGGAGATAATAACAAAAATCGGGTTTGACCATATGCAGTTTCTCGGGAACACCTATGAAGAAATTGCTAATGAGAAGGCAGGTATTATTAAAGATAGAACGGTAGTTGTATCTGCACGGCAGAAGCAATCTGCTATGGAAGTTATTGTGAGAAAGGCAAAAGAAAAAGGTGCAAAACTTTACCGTGAAGGTATGGATTTTCATTCAAAGAGGATATCCTTTTCTCCTGATGGACAGGTCTTTAATTTTTACAGTAAGATAGGTACCCTGCGGGATATTAAAACACCTTTTAAAGGCAGACATCAGATAGGAAATATGTCGGTTGTTGTCTTCGCAGCACTTCTTTTAGATAAAATGGGTTTTACTATTACAGAAGAAGCAGTATATAAAGGAATAGAAACTACATTCTGGCCATGCAGGTTTCAGATACTTCAAAAAGGACCTGTTATCATTATAGATGGTGCACACAATCCAGATGGTATTAAAACATTGCTTGATACCCTTTCTGAACTCTATCCTGATAAAAGATTTTCTTTCCTTATGGGGATATTGAAGGATAAGAACTGGCAGAAGATGCTTTCTCTTATCTTTAACAGCAACAGGATAAAGGAGATTGTTTTTACAACCCCTGACAGTGAAAGGGCTATATCTCCTGATGTTCTGGCAGGTTTTGTATTAAAAAAGCAACGGAGTATCCCTGTGAAGATTATAAATACTCCATCTAAAGCGCTGAAATATATAAAGAGCACAGGTGAAAACTGGTGTATCTGTGGGTCTCTTTATCTGTGCGGTGATATAATAAGGGAAAAAGGGGGTTTTATATGACCAGAAGAGAGCGGTTAATCGCTACACTCAAAGGACGCCCTGTAGATAGGCCTGCCGTTTCCTTTTATGAGATAGGTGGGCGGGAAATGGAGCCGGATGAAGATGAGTTTACTGTATGGAATGATGCTTCATGGAGACCTCTTGTAAAGATGGCTTTAGAAGAAACAGACATAATCAGGATGGTCTCTCCCGGATGGATTGCCGAGGATGAGACCGCTTCCTTAACAAAGACAGAAACCTGGCGTGAAGGAGCCTCTCTATTCACCCGCACAACGATAAAGGCACCCGGCAGGGTTCTCTCTTCTCTCACCCGTCGTGATAAGGATGTCCAGACGACATGGGTTCTTGAGCATCTCCTGAAAGATAAGGATGATGTTATTGCGTATCTTAAACTTCCTGTAACACCCTGCGGTACCCCTGATTTCAAAGGGGTTCTTAAAGAAGAACAATTACTTGGAGAATCTGGTATTATAAGCATAGAGACGGCAGACCCGATATGTAAGGCAGCGGAGCTCTTTTCTATGGCTGACTATACTGTATTTGCCTTCACCGAGCGGAAACTTTTCCATCAGATTCTTAAGAGATTTGCTGAACTGCTGTTTGCACGTTGTAAAATTATTGCTGAGACACTTCCGGGACGGCTATGGCGTATATGTGGTTCTGAATATGCAAGTGAACCGTATATGCCCCCGTATCTTTATGATGAGTATGTTGTAAGGTACACGGGCGAGATGGTAAGGATAATACAGAAATATGGTGGTTATGCCCGCATCCACTCACACGGAAGGTTAAAAAATATACTGCCATTGCTTAAAAAGATGAGGATAGATGGCCTTGACCCCTGCGAGCCACCACCACAGGGAGATATAACACTGGCAGAGATTAAAAAAACCATAGGGAAAGAGACCGTTCTTATGGGAAATATTGAAGTTACGGATATTGAGAATCTTCCCACAGATGAGTTTGAGAAAAAGGTCATTACTGCATTAAGGGAAGGGACAGAGGGAGAAGGCAGGGGGTTTATCCTTATGCCAACTGCCTGTCCGTATGGCAGGAAGATTTCTTCTCGTACAATTGCTAATTATGATAAGATGATTGAACTGGCTGTGAATTTCAGGATGGATTAGCTATGTTTGACGTGATACAGTATAAGGGGTTATAATAAGAAAAATGGGAATACTTATAAAAAACGGTTATGTGATAGACCCGTCCACAAAGAAGGAAGGGGTTTTTGATATTCTGATAGAAAGAGATAAAGTATCCCGGATTGCAAAAAGGATAGAAGCAAAAGATATAGATGTTATAAATGCAAAAGGGAAAATTGTCTGTCCTGGCCTTATAGATTTACACTGCCACCTGCGGGAGCCGGGCAGAGAAGATGAAGAGACGATATACACAGGCAGTTTATCCGCTGTTTCAGGTGGATTCACAACGATATGCTGTATGCCGAATACCTCTCCTCCCCTGGATAATAAGGTTGCTATAAGGTTTGTTGTGGACAGAGCAAGGGAAGCATTTTGTGAGATATTGCCTGTAGGAACTATAACGATAAACAGAGAAGGAAAAGAACTTGCTCCTTATGGAGAGATGGTAGAAGAAGGAGCCGTTGCCTTTTCAGATGACGGTGACTGCGTGATGGATTCCCTCGTTATGAGGCGAGCGCTTGAATATACAAAACTTTATAAAAAGCCCATTATATCCCATTCCGAAGATAAAAACCTTTCAAGGAACGGCGTTATGAATGAAGGGGTTATTTCCACAAAGATGGGATTGTCAGGGATACCATCTGAAGCAGAAACGATTATGGTACACAGGGATATAGCCCTTGCACGGATGACAGGCGGGATACTTCATCTTGCGCATCTTTCTGTGGCTGAGTCAGTGGATATGGTAAGAGAGGCAAAAAGGAAAATGGATAATCTTACCTGTGAGGTGGCAATCCATCACCTTGTTCTAACAGAAGAAGATGTAACGGGCTATAATGCAAATGCAAAGGTAAGTCCTCCTTTGAGAACCAAAAAGGATATAAGCGCACTGATTAAAGGACTGAAAGACGGCACTATTGACTGTATAGTAACAGACCATGCCCCGCATACGGAAGAAGAGAAAGGAGCAGGGTTTGACAGTGCTCCTTTTGGTATGATTGGCTTTGAGACGGCATTCTCTCTGGCACTGGAATTACAGGAGAAAGGATTAACACTGATGCAGATAATAGCTTTTTTTACCACAGGTCCTGCGAGGATATTAAATATGGATAGAGGCAGTATTAAGGAAGGCAGTCAGGCAGATATGGTTATCTTTGACCCTGAAAGGGAGTGGGTATACAGGAAGGAAGAGATACGGTCAAAGAGTAAAAACTCCCCTTTTATAGGAAGGAAGATGAAAGGCAGGGTTTTAACAACTATCTATAAAGGCAGGGTGGTTTTTTCACTGGAAGGATAGAATGGTAATAGAAAAAGTTCAGGAGATAAAACAGGCAGAAAAGAGGGCGGAAGAGATTTTAAAGGACGCAGAGGGAAAGGCGGCTGTTATTAAAAATTCGCTTTCTTTAAAATTGCAGGAATTGCGAGCAGAGAAAGAGAAAATTTTAGCAGCGGAGATAAAGAGATACAGGGATATCTCTGAAAAAGAGGCAGAAAAAAAGATAGCATCTTTGACTGAACAATACAGAAAGCAGAAAGAGGATGTTATGCGGGCATATCAGAAAAAAATACCTCTGGTTACAGAAGAGATATGGGGAGAGATAAAAGAGAAAGTGTGTAATAATGCAAAAAGCAAGACCTGACCCCCAAAATTATGCTGTAACTATTCGGTTCCGCCCCAATTCTTTCGCTTTATAAAGTGCGAAGTCCGCCTTCTTTATCAGCTCTTCTCCTATCTCTCCATCTTCAGGATATGATGATATCCCCATACTGATTGTAAGGTCTCCATTCGGCTGGTTTTCTTCATTATTAAAGTGAAAGTCCTTTATAAATTGCCTTATTGTCTCGCAGAGAGAAAGAGCGTTTGCCTTTGTTGTATCAGGGAAGACAAGTATAAACTCCTCTCCTCCATATCTTGCCACAATATCCGAACCCTTGACATTTTTTCTCATTATCTCTGCTATCTTTTTCAGGGCATAGTCGCCTGCAGGATGTCCGTTAAGGTCGTTATAGTGCTTGAAATAGTCAATATCAGCCATACAGACAGATATAGGCCTTTTTTTCTCCCTCGCCTCATTCATTACTGTTTCAAAGATATTTTCAAAGTGTCTTCTGTTATAGATATTTGTAAGGACATCTGTTATAGCAAGGAGTTTTGTCCTTTCAAAAAGTTCAGCGTTTTCAACAAGAAGGGATGTTGGAGCAGATACCATTCTTAGCAGTTCAAGGTCTTTCAACGTAAAGGTTCTGCTGTTAAAGGAAAAGATGCCTATCAGCCCTGTAATTTTTCTTTTGTGATGAAATGTTGAGATGATAAAGGAAGTAACACCCTGCCTGGCGAGATTACTGTATTCAGGGAATGATGATGTGTTGTTTATCAGAAGAGGTCTTGGTTTGAGGACCACGCTTCCCAGCATTTCATCCGGTATTTCTACAGGGGGCCCTATAATGGATTTTTTAAATGTCTCTCCCAGCAATTGCAGTGCAACGGTTTCCTGCTTGAATATATTCTTAACTGACTCAGCAATTTTATCCAGGACTTCTTCAATAGACACCTCTTCTCCAAATGTCTCCAGGATATTGGTTAACGTAGTTAAAAGGATAGATTCATTTTCCATATCCATAATACTTAACTCTAACCGCTCTTTTTCCCTGTGGAGGGACTGTAGCAGGTTATTGAAGCGGATGGAATGAAGGACTTCAATGACAATAAAAAGGGAAACTATTATCGTAAGGGAGATAAAATAAAAAACAGGAGAGAATACCCTGTTTAGAAACAACAGAACATTAAGAATAAAAACGTATAAGACCACTGCTAAAAACGTCAGATTTCGGAGGAGTAACATTATACTATGTCTGTATTGCCTCCTTCACTCTTTTTACAAGGTCGGAGAAGACATCTGGATTATGAAAAGATATATCAGCTAATGACTTTCTGTTGAGATTTATATTTGCTTTTTTAAGTCCTGCAATAAACCTGCTGTATGATATATCATTGTTTTTACAGGCAGCGGAAATCCTCGTAATCCATAAACTTCTGAAGTTTCTTTTTTTGGCTCTCCTGTCCCTGTATGCATATGTAAGCCCTTTCTCAGAAAACTCCTTTGCCCTTCTGTAAAGTTTAGAGCGTCCCTGTCTGTATCCCTTCGCTCTTTTCAGAACCTTTTTTCTTCTCTGCCTTGAAGCAGGTGCGTTTGTTGCGCGCGGCATTGTCTTTCTCCTTATCTATATGGTAGAAGTCGTTTCACTGCTTTTCTGTCTCCTCTGTTTTTCAAAACAGAGGAATGTTTTATCCTTCTTTTTCTTCTGGAACTTTTCTTTGAGAGCAGATGCTGTCCTCCTGCTCCGTAGTGCATTATCTTACCCGTCCCTGTAATTTTGAACCTTTTTGCTACGGACTTTTTTGTTTTTAGTTTTGGCATTTTCAGTTCCTTTTTAAACAGGTATAAACGTTACGCTTAACCTTGGGCCTTCCAGTTTAGGTGCTCTTTCTACCTTCCCAGTATCAGCGAGTTCTTTTGTAAGTCGTTCCAGCAACTGATAGCCCCTTTCTTTATGTATTATTTCTCTCCCCTTATAAAATATAGTTACCTTTACCCTGTGCCCCTCTTTTAAAAAGTCCTCCACATGCTGCTTTTTAAACCTGTAGTCATGTTCGCTCGTTTCCGGTGTGAACCTTATCTCTTTTGTCTGAAAGACCTTTTGCTTCTTCTTTATCTCCTTTTCTTTCTTCTTCTGTTCATAAAGGAACTTGTTTAAGTCCATTATTCTGCATACAGGCGGTGATGCATTAGGGACGATTTCCACAAGGTCAAGCTCCCTTTCTCTCGCTTTCTGCAGTGCCTGCTTCCTGTCCACAATTCCTAACTGCTGGCCATCACTATCTATCAGCCGAACCTGCGGTGCCTGTATCTGAAAGTTAAACCTGAACTTTTTTCTGCTATCAGGATACCTTCTTACATTCTGGTATGCGATATATCCTCCTTTGACTTCTTCTTATTATATTATACAGAAAAAATTTCTTCCTGTCTACAACTCACTTTCTTTTAGTTTTTGGATTATCTCATCCGGGGTAAATGTTCCGACCATCCCTTCTCCGTGTTTCCTCAACGCTATCATTCCTTTTTCCTCTTCCTTATCACCGATTATAATCATATAAGGAACCTTTTCTTCTTCCGCATCCCTTATCTTTCTATTTATCTTTTCATTTCTTCTGTCAATCTGTATCCTGAAGTATGGCTCAAGGAGCTTAACTGTCCTTTCTGCATAAGGAAGATGCCTTTCGCTTATAGGAAGCACCCTTATCTGTTCAGGCGCCAGCCAGAAAGGGAAGTTCCCTTTATAGTGTTCAATCAGAACCCCGAAGAACCTTTCAATAGACCCGAATATTGCACGGTGGATAAGTATAGGGGTTTTGAAAGAGCCATCTTTATCAGTATATTTCAGATTAAACCTTTCAGGGATATTGAAGTCCACCTGTATGGTTGAACACTGCCACTCTCTTTTGAGGCAGTCCTTTATCTTTATATCAATCTTTGGCCCATAGAAAACACCTTCTCCAGGGTCTATCTCATAGGCCATACCTTTTTTCTTTAATCCGTTTTCAAGTGCGATTGTTGCTTTTGTCCATCCCTCAGGGCTTCCTACATACTTTTCAGGCCTTGTGGAAAGGAATATCTTGTATTCAGTAAAGCCAAATTTCCCTAAAAAGAAGGACACAAGGTCTAAAACCTTTACCACCTCTTCCTCAATCTGTTCTTCTGTACAGAAGATATGTGCATCATCCTGGGTAAAGCCACGTACCCTTAAAAGCCCATGTAAAACTCCCTGTTTTTCATACCTGTAGACAGTGCCTAATTCTGCCCACCTTATAGGGAAGTCACGATAACTTCTCAGTTTTGTGTTGTATATAAGGATATGGAAAGGGCAGTTCATCGGTTTTAACTGAAATGCCCTGTTTCCCATCTCCATAGGGGAAAACATATTTTCCTTATAAAAGCCGGTATGCCCTGACCTTTCCCATAATGAAAGGTCTGCGATATGGGGGGTATATACAATCTGATAACCATTTTTCAGATGCACGTCCTTCCAGAAGTCCTCAATGATTTTTCTGATAAGAGCACCTCTGGGATGCCAGTATATAAGGCCTGAACCGAATTCAGGATGTAAACTGAAAAGGTCAAGTTTTGGACCCAATGTTCTATGGTCTCGTTCTTTTGCTTCTTCAAGAAACCTGAGATACTGGTCAAGTTGTGCCTTTTCCGGAAAGGATATACCGTATATCCTCTGCATACTTTCCCTGTTTTCATCTCCCCGCCAGTAGGAGGCAGCAGTGCTTAAAATTTTAAAGTGTTTAATCTCTCCCGTTGATGAGATATGCGGGCCTTCACAGAGGTCTATAAAGTCGCCCTGTCTGTAGAATGTAACAGTATCTTCTTTTATACCTTCAAGGATTTCTAATTTAAATGGCTCATCCTTAAGAATCTTTTTTGCCTCTTCCTTGCTTACAGAGATTTTTTCCACAGGCAGGTTCTGTTTGATAATATCTTCCATTACCTTGCTTATCTTTTCTAAGTCAGAAGGGGTAAACGGCTCTCCCCTGTAAAAGTCATAATAAAAGCCATTTTCTATGGCAGGCCCTGTCCCTAATTTTACATCAGGGAAGAGTTTTTTAACTGCCTGTGCAAGGATATGTGAAGATGTATGCCAGTATCTTTCTATATATTCTTTATCCATAGCATAAAAGTAAATATAAAAGTTAAAACTGTTCGTTGTTCATAGTTCGTTGATAAAAATAATCACATTAAAGTAGCAAGTGGTAGCCGCACCCTTCAGGGTGCGTTATTCTTGGTTTTGCGCAGGCTAAAGTTTATCCTCCGCAGATTTATCGTAAGCGGACCTGTGGCTACCAATCTACTAACCTTCAACGGTGTTCGGTAAAAGGCATCCATATTTTATAAATCCTCAGCACTTACTCAGATGCGCTCCAGCCGGCCCAATCTTATTTTACCACTTACTCCTGCCGGGTATAACCTATTTTAAAAACTTTTCAAAGACCTATTTCAATATACAAGTACTTACAAACATATGAAGTTCGGTTTGGATTTACCTGAATTTTAGCTACATCCACCAGGTTCCTTTACTTCAAAATTGTTTGTATCCGAAATACTTCCCCCTCCACTATATTTCCAACCCATCCCTGTAAATTCCCACCCATCCCAATAAATATAAGTGGTCCAAGTATGTAAACCAACTTCATTGTTTTGATATTGTGTATTTAACCACATTGCTCCGTTTTCCTTTTTTGTGCTTTGTTCATCTCCATTCCAAACCCAGCTATCTGTTGCCGAAAAACTTCTTTTACTTGCGTCATCCATATAATGCCCTCTTGTATAATTTACTTTTATACTTCCATCTGTTTTTTGTGTTTTGGTAAGGGCTATAGAATAAATTCCACCATTGGTATACCAATTTCCTACATATTGAATTTCATTTTCTTGCGGGGAAACTGTATTTACAGTGAGTTCATCTTGTCTTATAATTTCTTCACTTTTCACTTGCGAAATTAACAAGAAAGAAGAGAGAATTATTAATAATTTGAGTAAACCCATTTTATCTCCTTTCAATTAAAATGGTTCTAAAATCAGAAAAAGTTATTAGTTCCCTATCTTTGATTTCTTTCTTTACGTTATTATTATACAGGATGTCCATCCATCCCAATTTAAATTGCATCCTCCCACCTTTTATCTTAGTTTTTGGCCCTACAACTCCTTTTAATAAATTATAATTTTCTTCCATCTGTCCTAATACTCGTTGTAGGCGCTCTTGTGACCAATTTTCCTCTTTCGCTTTTTTCAAAATTTCCTCTTTAGTTTTTTCCCTGTTTTCATCTATAATCTCTTCCGAAATTTTCTTCTCATTAAATTTCTTCATCTTTTCTTCCCATGCTTTGGGATATTCTTCCACATTAAATTCCACAATCATATCATTTATAAGCATAGGAATTATTTTTATTTCCAAATGTAATTTCCCCCATTCTAGAACTGGTTCAACTATTGTTAACACATTATCTTTTACATCAAAGGAAATTTCAAACTCTTTCCTCATAATAAAATCTTTATCTATCTTTTTTATAATTTCAAAAACATCTTTTTCTTTTAAAGGAAAGGAGCTTAAAACTTTCTGCATTTCTTCGTCTTTTTCTCCTTTAATGGAAATACTATATCCTGTAAGTGTAACTTTAAATACATCGGCACAAGAGAAGTATGAAAATAGAAACAAAAAAAAGAAACCCATTATTTTTACTTTTGTCATTTTCCCTCCCCTGAAAGCATAGTGCAACATTGCACCAGCAGTTACTTTGTTTTTCTATTTTTTTACCTTTCTACTCCTTGTTTTTAGGGAACGTTTACCATCCTCCCCTTCGTGCCTTATAACACACATTATATAGTTCGGCTCCGGCTCCCCAATCTCCTTTAATAGAGTGCAAGGCCTATATGGCCTTCACTATGGAAACATAAGGGGCAGCCGGAGAATTTATACTATAGTCCCTGTCTTCTTTTAATATATGATATATTATTGTCAATAACCTCCTGGCTACCGCTACCTTCGCTACATTCGCTCCCTTCTTCTCTTTTATCTTATGATAATAATACCTCAAACTACTATCCTTCTTTATCGCAGGCCAAACTGCTTCTACCAATGCCCATCGTAAAAATTTATTACCACTCCTTGTTATCCCGCCATGAAAAACTTTATTCCCACTACTATAGGTTGATGGAATTAATCCAGCATAACTGCATAACCTCTTGGCATCTGGAAAACGACTTATATCATCTATCTCAGTCGCTATTAACACAGAAAAAAACTTACCTATTCCAGGCACCGTCTGTAACCGCTTCACCCTCCTATCTCCTCTGCTTAACCTCTCTACAATCCCATCTGTCCTCTTTATATGCTGCCTCAATACTAAAAGAAATTTTAAACTATCAGAAATAATATATTTATCAGGTGTAGGAAGTTCTATCTGAGCAAGATACTCCATCCCTTGCTTACCAAATAGGTCTGTCCCTAAAAACTCACCATCTATCTCGGGATGCCTATCTAAAACTGCCTGTATCTTGTTCTTTACCATCGTCTGCATCCTTATAAAAAACATCCGCTGCCTCAATATATCCTTCACCTTCCTGGTCTCTGCCTTCGGAACATATGCCTCAGGTATAAGATCTGCCCTCAATAGATGAGCCAGTATCTTCGCATCTATCTTGTCTGTCTTTACCTTCGCATCCGCTATCGCCTTCACCTTTAACGGATGTGCTAACTTTACCCTATCTACCTCTCCCTCCAACCAGTCATACATAAATACCCAGTTCGGACCTGCCTCTAACACCGCCTCCGCCTTACCATCTTTACAACTACCTAAAAACTTCTTCAACCCTTCCCTCTCATTCACTACTTTCCCTTCCTTTACTACCCTGCCTCTCTCATCCATTACCGCTATATACGAAAACTTCTTGTGCTGGTCTACTCCTATATATCGCATAGCGCACCCCCTTTTTCTCTTTATTTATTTTATTTTACTACCGGTGCACTATGCTTTCATTATATCTCCTTTTTAAACTTTATTAAAATTGGCTCAGCAATTTCAACCATTTCTTTTTCTATAATAATTCTTCTATAATCCTTTTTAAAAGGAAGAATATCTTTGTCAACAATCGATGCTATTGTCTCTATTTGATAAGAAACCCATAATGGGAGAGTTACAAAAATGTTTATTTTCCCGGGCTTTTCAACATTTGTAATCCATTCATTTTTCTCTTTATCAAAGGTAGTTCTGTAATCTCCATTCCTCACAATTATTACAATGCCTTTATCACCACAAAATATTGCATCTGCTTTTACACTTTGACTATCTGTTTTAGATATATCCATTGGTTCACCTATGACTAAATATTCTTTTAAATATTGAATTTCTTTATTAATTTTACTTATTTCTTTTTCTAATTTGGGTTCATTTTTATATCCAATCTCTCCTGAACTAGTAAAATACCACAACCCTTTTGCTCCAGCTGCTATTTCAGAATAAACCAAAATTCTCTCTTCTTCTGGCGTAGGAAATCTTTTGCAACCTAATGGAAATTTTTTAGTTATGTATTTAAATGCCTCAGGTATAGCCACAATAGGTCTTGGAGCGGCAGATTTTTTTCCTAATTCAACATAATAACCATCTTGTTCTGGAGGGTTATTATAATAAACCAACTCATAAGGATCCACCCCTATTATGTCAGCTAATTCACTATAAATAAAATATCCACGAGGTTTACAATATTCACATATGTAAATAAAAGTGGGATGAAAAGGGTCTTTTTCCCAGCATATCTTTCTTCTTTTAATCACTTCTTTAGCCGTCGCTCCTAAAAATCCCCTTTTCTCATCGGTACAAACAGGATCATCGAAAAGATGATATACTTTATAAAGTGGCTCGCATTTATAATTTTCAAATTTTTTTATATCTGTTGGGAAATGGATATCAAAATTATCTTCATTAAAAAACATTTCTTTTCTTTTATCTTCCCCAAAAGATTGAATTGGGAAATAATTATAAACTCTTGGTAATGCACCAGTTATCATTCCATCTTGAGTTATAACTTTTATCGGAATATATTGATTAGGGTTGATTTTTTCAAAACTTGAATATACTATACATATTTTTTCCCCGGGTAAAATAAATTTACTTAATTTTTTGACACTATTTAAAATACTTTTTTTATTCACAAAAATATCACTAATTTCAATTGTTTTATTTGGAAAATTGTTTTCTAAATAAATATATACTTTATTTTCTGTTATATCGAAGCTTATAGAAGAAATCCTAAAAAACTCTGGAACAAGGGAATCTATGTGCTTTTCTAAAAATTGGCCAGTATTTAATTTCAACTTTATTTTAACGGGTAAAGAAAGGATTTTTTTAATTTTTATCATTATATTACTAACTTGTCCCGGTAAAGCAACATTTGGAACCTGTGTCCACCAAAAAATATCATCTGTCTCTTGCCCTTCTTCTATTTCTATATCATTAAAATATAACTTTTCTACTTTTATTTCATTTTTACTATTATTGTTTAAGAAGAAATGAAGTGTTCCAGGGTCAAGAGAGTGGACTTTTTTAAAACAATAATTTATTTCTACTTCTTCACAATAAAGAGCCCAGGATATAAAAAAACAAACAGACAAAGTAATCTTTTTTAGAAATCTACTCGTTTTTCTATAATAACTATTTTCCATATCTAAATATTTATCTATAAAAAGGATTGTCAACCCTCTTTTTTATTTCAATTTTTATCATAAGGTTTTACTCCAATCATCTATTTGTGCTCTCTGGCACACGATATCACTGGACCCCAATATTTTACTTTTTATTATACTACACTTTCATTGTACCCACACCAAGATTTTGTCAACAAAATTTTATAGGAAGAGGTTTCGACTCCCCAATTCTTGCACAATACGTTTCGGTCATCGGGCTCACCAACTTGCCCTCTGTGCTAAACGGTGCTTCCTAATTTCAACATCTTCTTCTTTATGGGAGAGAATGAGAGTTGAGGTGAGAGTGTAGCAAAGATTTCACCCTCACCCTGCCCTTCCCTATCCTCTGTCTGTGTGTCCACACAGGCAGGCATCAAGGGCGAGGGAAATTTTATCACCTTCGCACCAGCATTCTTTCTCATCCTTACCGCAGAATATTGTGTAAAGGATGCGCTCGGAATATACCCCCTAAGCGGGGCCGACGGGATTTGAACCCGCGACCTCCAGATCGACAGTCTGGCATTCTAGACCGCTGAACTACGGCCCCAAAACTTCCCTATAACCCCTTACCTTAAGTCATCTCCCCCTCGGGAGAGGAAGATAGAAAGGACACCCTCTCCCCCTCGGGGAGAGGGACAGGGTGAGGGGAATCCATACAGCGGGAGATTATATCCTCAATGGCTATCTGTGTCAATAGTTTCGTAGTTTTTAACAACCTTTCTGTCTCTGTCAAAATATACAAAATGGTCATCATAGAACCATACTTCTACATCTGCTGTTTCAAGGGTATACTTGCCATAGGGGTCCTTTAGTCCTTCTTCGGTTATAGATGCCTCTGTCTTGCCTGTCTCTTCTTTCTGCGGTTTCATAGTTTTCTCTGCTGTAGGAACACAACAGCCAGAAAGAAGGATGCAGATAAACAGAATGAAAAACAGAATACCTTTCATTGTATCTCCTTGTAGGTTGAGCCGGGCACAGATAACAGTTTTGAGGATGATTCTTTGTCAAGGTATAACGAGACATCTCTGTGTAATCTCAATAAAGAAGCAGGAAGTTTATCTGTTATCTCACCTTCTATTGTTTTTTTGACTGCATCTGCTTTATGTGCCCCGGGCACCATACAGAATATCTTATCCGCCATAAGTATTGCTGAACAGGTCATTGTAAGAGCATCCCTCGGGACTTCTTCTAAACTTTTATATCTTGCGTCCGGGTCTGAATGCTCTTTGTAGTCCTCATACTGCTGCTTTACAGAGACATCGTCTATCCTGATTTTTATGATAAGTTTATCCGTCCATATATCAGTTCCTGGTTCATTGAATGCGATATGGCCATTAACTCCTATCCCTATAAATGCAGCATAGATACCACCACTGTATTTCACTTCCCTGAGTTTTTCAATAAAAATATCTGTATATCCTTCCAGAACCCTGTCCGGGGGAAAATCCTTCATAAAAAACACATTTTTTTCAGGTATGGGAACCTTTCCAAATATATGGGTCTTAAGATATTCCTGGAATGTGTTTGGATGACCTCTGGGCAGGTCGATATACTCGTCCAGGTGAAATGCGTATATATTTTCCCAGTTAATATTTTTATTCTCTGAAAGGTTTTGAAGAAATGTGTCCTGTGAGGGGGCTGCAGCAAATACAGCAAGGCATTTTTTATTCTGTCTTTTTGTATATTCCTCCAGTGCTGCACCTGCATCAGTTGCCGCTGCTTTTCCCATACCTTCATTATTTTTTGCAATAAAAATTTTAAGGACTCTACTCTCCATAATAAACGCCCCTTTTATATATTACTTAAGAAACCTTTCAGTGTCAAAACTAGTGCTGGTAATGGTATTTCACAGAGATATTGTTCTGGTTGCACAGAACCTTAACAGCAGAGTGTTTGAGGTATAATGTATTTTTTCCTGCTTCCTGCAGTTTGTCAAACTTTTTATAGTTCTTAGGAAGGATGAGATAATTGTATCTCAATGAAGATAGGTTTTCCATTATTTTCTTTGCCTTTTTTACATCATCTATATATGCGACATCAAAGTGTTTGTTAGAAACTTTTTCTGATATTTCTGTCCCTGTGAAGGGGGAGATAAGTATGGAACAACCATCCTTTTTAATAATATAGGACACGGTTCCGTTCTCATACCCTGCTGCTTCAACATTAGCCCCTGAGAGAAGTATCTGCTTTCCATAAGGTATAAACTCAAAAAGAGAAGGATATGTTTTGTGGTAGTATATGTCAATGTAAGGGTAAAAGGGAGCATCTTTTATATCTTCCACTTCATAAACCTTTTTGATATTAAATCTCTTTCTCAGTGTGTTAAGTGTTGCTGTATGGTTATAAGAGATTGTTGTATAAAAAAGGGTGATATCTTTCACGTTTTTCCGGGATAAAAGCGGTATAAGGATAGTTTCTATCTCTCCTGTCCTGTAATGATCTGCAAGAAACACGGTTGCTTCTCTCTCTTTTATATATACAACGGATGGTTCTGAAAAGGACAGAAAGTATATCTCTTCTATCTTCTCTGTCTTTTGATTTAAAGAAAGGAGATGAAAAGGCAGGGATATGGCAATAACAGATAGAAGGGCGGTGTTAATAATTTTTCTTCTCGGGGAATATAAAAGAAGAATACACAGTGCATAGAAGGCGATGATTAAAGGGATAGAAAGGGAAAAATGGATAGAAGGGGAGAACCGTGCAGATAATGCAATACCCCTGATAAAACCTGTCAGTAATACCCTTAAGAATGGTAATAAAACAGGGACTATAAGAGATATGATGGAGAGTATTAAGATACATCCTGTAAAGGGGACAAAGATGATATTGTTAAGCAGCCCTGCAGGATAGAAGTATCCGAAGTGATAAAGCAGTAGGGGAAAGACGGCAATCTGTGCGGCTGAACTTGTAAGTAGTAATGACTTTATATAGTTGCTTTCAATCAGTTTGAATCTCCTCCAGAAAAGAACAATCCCGAGCGTTGCAGTAAATGAAAGTTGAAATGAGACATCAAAAAGGTTACAGGGATTTATAAGAAGTAGCAGAAAGGCAGCAGCCATAATGGAAGTTATAATATCCATATCCCTTTCAAGAAGTTCTCCTGTAAAAAAAAGGGAACACATAAGCACCGCTCTTACAACAGGAACTTTGAATCCTGTAATTCCTGCATAGAACCACATAACAATAAGCGCAAATGCAGGGAGGACTTTAGGATGCCTGTTGTTGAGGTCTGCAAGTGGAATAAAAAGGGCCCTTAAAAAAAGCAGGATAAACCCGATGTGCAGGCCTGATATTACAAGCAGGTGATATGTCCCGCTTCTTATACCAGATGACTGCAGGAAATAGGGGACCTTTTCCTTTCCCATAGTAATGGTAAGCAGAAGTTCTTTCTCTTCCGGGAAATAAAGGAGTTCCCTGTCAATTTTTCTTACAAGTATATCGCGGGCGTTATGAAAGATGGAAAGAATGGAGAGTTGCGGACATTTTTTCAGTGTTTCTGCTTCAACCTCCAGAGAAATCCCCTTTCGTTCCATATATCTGATATAGTCAAAACCAGAAGGGTTTTTGGGTGGCTGGAGATTCTTAAATATGGGGTTCTCTATTATCAGATGTGTACCTGAAGGGTATCCGGAGAGTTGACTTTCTCTCACCTTAAGCAGTATCTTTCCTGAGGCCTTTTTTGTCTCTCCATCTTCAGTAGTTATATTTCTTATCTTCACTATATACTCGGTTGAAAATGTGGAGGGTTTTGATGAGATAATAGTCCCTGCTACTTTTGTTATGGTGTTGTATGGATGGTGCATAATGTGGCTGGCAGGGGGTGTTAAGTTAAGATATGTGGTAACTACTCCCAGAAGTATGCCAGCAGAAAAGAAGACACCCCTTTTATTTTTCAGAATGAACAGAAAGGGTATTGAAAAAAGAATGTATGAAATAATCCATGGGCAGTCATTACAGGTAAGAGAAATGCCAGTGATAAGTCCTGTGAGGATAAGCAAAAGTGAAATATACGGCATAGTGCATATTTACTGGAACACGCCTTTAATACTGTTCATTGACAATTAACTACAAATCATCTCCAGAGGTGTCCGGCAAGTATATATTATCTACCGAGCCACTCTCCCCTGAAGATAGTAAGTATATCCCCTTCAAGATAGACCTTTTTTAGTTCCCTGTCAAAGGACACTGTAAGTTTTTCTCCTGAACGGGCTATCACCTTTACAGGTGGACTGACCCTTCCTGCAAGAAAGCCGGCTATTGCGCCCGCTACACTGCCTGTTCCGCAGGAAAGCGTCTCTCCCTCAACGCCCCGTTCATATGTCCGTATTTTTATGGTGTTATTTCCTGTTATTTCTATCCAGTCAACATTGGTTCCTTTCGGCTTGAATAACCTGTGATATCTTATTGCAGGGCCTTCCCCGTTTACATCCACCTTTTCTATATCATCTGTGAATATCACTGTATGAGGGACACCTGTATTGATGAAACAAGCGGTTATTGTTTTTCCTCCCGCAGGTATCTTTATCTCTTTTTGTGGTTTCCCTGCAAGTTTTAACTGTGCCCTGACTTTTCTGCCTGATACACTTCCTTCAAGAAGCCCTGCACCTGTTTCCACATTAATGCGGCTGCCTTTTACTATTCCCTGCCTCACTGCAAATAGCATTATACACCTCAGTCCATTCCCGCACATCTCCGCTTCGCTTCCATCAGGGTTGAAAATTCTCATACGGATATCAGCACTCCTTGATTTTTCTAAAAGCAGCAGCCCATCAGCACCTATACCAAACTTTCTATTACATAATAAAACCGCTGCTTTTTTCCTGTTGGAGATGGTGTTACCCCTGTTATCTATCACCACAAAATCATTCCCTGAGCCAGCCATCTTGAAAAATTCCATTTTATTCCTCCTGATAACAATCTCATATTTTAACCTCTCTCTTTAAGGTTTGTCAAAGTTGCGGTTTTGCGGTAAACTGATGAAGAGGTGTCAGAATGCTGGAAGGACAGAGAGAAAGATATTTTAACAGGGTGGTAGTCCTTGATACATCTACAAAGTGGGTGTATATAGGGACATTAAAGGAAGAAGACGATACCTTTTTTATCCTGGAGGATGCTGATGCCTTTGATGTTTCAGATACAGCATTAAGCAAACATGAGTATGTAATGATGGTTAAAAAGGACGGTATTGCACCGAACAGGAAAAAGGTGCTGGTGCTGAAGACAATAGTGACAGGAATAACACTTATGGATGATGTCCTTACAAAATGAAAGATAATTTTTTTGCTGTGCTTTCAGGGCTTCTCGCAGGTCTTTTGACATACTCTTTTATCGGATGGTTTTTTACAAGAAAGACACCGGCATCAATTAGATATATCGTGGTGTTTTTTCTCTCGCTGATTCTGTTTGTTGTGGTGATTATCTTGAGAACTGCAGGGTAAAGGAAGCGAGCTGTGAAAATTTCTAAATGGAGGTTTTTCAGTAGATAATGGGGAGTTTTCTATATCTCTGTGCCAGGGTTTTAGGCGCCTTAATTTTTAATCTTTTTTTCTGTCTGGAGGTTAAAGGAAAGGAAAATATAAAAAATATAGGGAGGTCCTGTATAATTGCCTCTAACCACCAGAGCTATTTAGACCCGCTTATACTGGGCATTGTATTTCCGCGGAAATTGAAGTATTTTTCTAAAAGGGATATGTTTTCTATCCCTGTTCTTTCTTTTTTGATAAGGCATTTAGGTGCAATACCTATAGACAGGGATGAGATGTCTTCTATGACGATGAGGCAGGGCGTAAAAATAATAAAAGAAGGCAACTGGCTTGTTATCTTTCCTGAAGGGACAAGAAGCAGAACTATGGAACTTCTGGAACCAAGAGAAGGTATCGGGTTTCTACACTACAAGACAGGCGCTCCTATTATCCCTGTTTATATTTCAGGAGCAGGAAAGGCGCTGCCTGTTGATGCTAAATGTATAAGGATTACCAAAATAAAGGTTTATATAGGAAAAAAAATTGAGATAGGCGGTAAGGACTATAAATATATAGCAGAGAAGGTTATGGATGCCATAAAGGAGCTGAAGGCACAATGAAAAAACTGATTGTTGCAAAAAATATAGGATTCTGTTTCGGGGTTAAAAGGACAGTTGAGATGGCAGAACGGCTGCTTGCAGAATATGGAGAGGTTTACAGTACAGGAGATATTGTTCACAACCCGCTTGTAATGGAAAAGTTGAAATCAAAAGGACTTAAAGTTGTAAAGTCCCCGGATGAGATAAGAGGTAAAAGGTTTGTTGTGCGTTCGCACGGGATAGGACCTGATACCCTTGATTACATCAAAAACAAAGGTGTTAGAATCTTTGATGCCACCTGCCCCTCTGTAAAAAAAATCCATTCTCTAATAAAAAAACTGGACAATAAAAGATATTTCATTATAATAATAGGGGATGAAAAACATCCTGAAGTAATAGGTCTTAAAGAGTACAGTAAGAATAGCATGGTCTTTGGCGAGGGTGGATTACCCAAAAAATTAAAGAAATTAGAAAGGGTGGCAGTGATAGGACAGACCACCCTCTCTTTTGAGGAGTATATAAAAAAAGTAAGGTATTTAACAGGGCTGCCTGTTGCGAGAGAAGTAGTTGTGTATAATACTATATGTAAGATAACAGGAGAGAGGCAGAAAGAGGCAGCAGATATAAGCAGGAGTGTAGATTTATTGTTTGTTCTTGGCGGTAGAAATAGTTCCAATACCGCAAAACTTTACGGAACAGCTAAAAGATACAACAGAAATGTTTTTTATATTGAGAGGATGGGAGATATTAAAAGTACATCTCTCTCAAAAGTCAATTCCGTAGGGTTGATATCAGGGACATCAACCTCTGAGGATTTTATCTCAGAGGTTAAAAGATATATAAAAAAAAATGACTACAGGGAGGTGTTGTCTGATGACAGAAGAACTTGACATAGGGAAATTACTGGAAGAAAAGATATCGGGTTTTAAACCGGGCTCACTGATTAAAGGCAGAGTTGTACGAGTTCTGGAAGAGGAGGTGGTGATAGATATAGGATATAAATCAGAAGGGGTTGCATTAAAGGAAGAGTTTAAAGGAGAGGATACCTGCGAGGGACAGGAGATTGATGTTGTTGTGGAATCCCTTGACCCTGATGAACACGGATTTATTCCCCTCTCAAAGGAAAAGGCGGATGTAATTCTCAACTGGGAGAAGATTGAAAGATGCTATGAAACAGGGGGCTGGATAGAAGGGACAATCTTCAGAAGTGTTAAAGGTGGGTTCAGGGTAGATGTCGGCGTTATTGCGTTTCTCCCATCTTCTCAGGCAGACATAAACCCTTTAACAAATCCGTCATCTCTTGTCGGTATGCGGTCCAGATTTAAAATTATTAATCTTGATTCTGCGAGGAAGAATGTGGTTGTTTCAAGACGGAAATACCTTGAGGAGGAGAGAGAGGAAAAGAGGAAGGAGTATTTCAGCAATATCCAGAAGGACCAGCTGGTTACAGGGATAGTGAGGAATATCGTGGACTATGGGGCGTTTATAGAACTGGAGTATGGCATTGTTGGTCTTCTCCATATCAATGATATGAGCTGGGGTAGAATCAGCCATCCTTCTCAGATTCTGAATACAGGGCAGGAGGTAGAAGTGGTGGTTCTGGATGTTGACAGGGAAAGGGAAGTGCTTTCCTTCGGGCTCAAGCAGAAGACGCCAAATCCCTGGGATAACATTGAAGAAAGGTATCCTGTGGGCTCTGTGGTTGAAGGGAAGGTGGTCAATATCACTGACTACGGCGCATTTATCAAGATAGAAGAAGGGATAGAAGGACTCCTGCATATATCAGAACTTTCCTGGACAGGGAGGATTAAAAAGCCCTCTGATGTTATTGCAATGGGGGATACCATCAGTGTCCAGGTAATAGATATAAAGAAGGAAGAGCAGAAGATATCTTTCAGTTTGAAGAGTTTAGAGCCAAATCCCTGGCCTGATATAGCGGAAAGGTATCCTGTAGGAAGCATAGTAAAAGGCAAGGTGTATAATATCGCCGACTTTGGTGCATTTGTTGAACTTGAACCGGGGATAGATGGACTTTTACATATTTCAAATATTACGGATGATAATATTAAACACCCATCGGAGGTTTTAAGAAAAGGGCAGAAGGTAGATGTTATGGTGCTTGAGATAGACCCTGAGAATAAAAGGATTTCTTTAGGAATGAAACAGATAGGAAGTACACAGGACAAAAAAGAGCACATTGAAGAACAGGAGAAAGGAGGAAAGGATGAGGATACTGATAGTAAAGAATTATGATGAGATGTCAAAAAAAGCGGCAGGTATGGTGGCAGAACTTGTAAGAAGAAAGCCCAACTGTGTGTTAGGGCTTGCCACAGGAAGTACCCCTGAGGGGTTGTACCGGGAGCTGGTGAGAATGCATAAGGAAGAGGGTCTTGACTTTTCAAAAGTTACCACATTTAACCTTGATGAATACTATGGATTGCCCGGAACTCATCCGCAGAGTTACCGCTATTTTATGAACGAGAAACTCTTTAATGGAATAAATATCAGAAAGGAAAATACCTTTGTCCCTGATGGAAAGGTTCCAGTTAAAGATATAGAGAAATTTTGTGAAGAATACGAAGAAAGGATAAAGAAGGCAGGAGGTATAGACCTGCAGGTTCTTGGTATAGGTGGAGATGGGCATATTGCTTTCAATGAACCGGGTTCTTCACTTTCTTCAAGGACACGGCTTGTTGCTCTGACAGAACAGACGATAAAGGACAATTCAAGGTTTTTCAGCAGTATGGATGAAGTTCCAAAATATGCCCTATCAATGGGCGTTGGCTCTATACTTGAAGCAAGAGAACTCCTGTTCCTTGCAAATGGTGAGAAAAAAGCAGAGGTTGTGGCAAAGGCAATTGAAGGGCCAGTAACATCATCTATAACTGCTTCTGCTTTACATCTCCACCCAAAGGTTACAGCTATCCTTGATGAAGGGGCTGCAGGCAGATTGAGCAGGGTTGCTTTTTACAGGTTTGCTGCAGAGGCAGAAGAAAAGATTGGAATGAAACTATTTTAAACACAGATGCCCTGGTTAGACAAAATCTAAAGTTTTCAGGATTGAGATTTGTAATTTTGTGTTTAAAAAGGGGATGTTCATGGGACTGAAAGAGAAATTTTTTGAAAAGGCAAAACTTACCGGTAAGAAGATTGTATTGCCTGAAGGTATGGATGAGAGAATTCAGAGGACGGCGGAGGTATTAAAAAAAGAGGGTATTGCAACCCCTGTTCTTGTAGGAAAAAGAGAGGAGATAACATCTCTTGCCTCTCAGAGAGGAATTGACTGCTCAAAAATTGAGATTATGGACCCTTTGACATATCCTGAACTACCGGAACTGGTTAACCTCTATTCCGAATCCAGAAAGGTCAAACAGAGCATTGCTGAAAGGATACTGAAAAAAGAGATTGTATTTGGTGGGATGCTTCTTGCTGCCGGTAAGGTTGATGGAATGGTAGCAGGGGCTGCCAGCACCACAGCAAACGTTATACAGGCATCCGCTCTTACTGTTGGTTATGCCGTAGGTATGTCCACTCCTTCCAGTTTTTTTATTATGGAACTTCCTGATGGTAGAGTCCTTTTTTATGCTGACTGTGCGGTTAATATAGACCCTTCCGCAAGGCAGTTAGCAGAGATAGCGGTTTCCACTTCCTTAAGTTTCAAGAAGATAATGGGAGAGATGCCAAGGACAGCAATGCTTTCGTTTTCCACTAAAGGTTCTGCTTCACATCCTTTTGTAGATAAGGTTCAGCAGGCGGTTTCTATCGCACGGGAGATTGCCGGTAATGAAATTTATATAGACGGAGAGTTTCAGGCAGATACCGCGCTTGTAGAGGCAGTTGCAAAGAAAAAGATAAAGGAGCCATCTCCTATTGCTGGTCAGGCAAATGTTCTTATATTTCCTGACCTTGATGCAGGCAATATCGCATATAAACTTACACAGTATCTGGCAGGGGCATCTGCTTTTGGACCCATACTTCAGGGGTTTGCAAAGCCGGTGAGCGACCTTTCAAGAGGCGCAAAGGTAGAGGACATAGTTGTAATCACAGCGATAGTGTGCTGTTTGATTTAAAAAAACTCACCCACCTCCGCGGTGGGCAGTAAAATAAACGAGGGAGTTAAAAATGAAGATACTGATTTATGAAGATACAGGGTGGAGAGACCTTTTGCCATTGACATTTATCAAGTGCGTCTTTGAAATCAGGTGTGGATATGACTCTGTTCTGGATAAAATCAGGGCAGTTATCCCTGATGGAGAAATTGGATTGTGGGTGAGGGACTACATAAAACCACTTATGGCAAAAAGATATAACCTTCCCGTCAATGATACATCTTTTTTCGGTGATGACCTTCTTGTTGTAAACGGGAGATGGTTGCCATCATCAGAGGGCAGGATAGTTATTTCAGAAGAGAAAATTGTAAGTTATAAGGGAGAAATCATTTATGGATTGGTCAGAAAAGAGACAGTTCAGAAGTTCTGGAATGGGGATATTGATAAGTTTCTGAGTGGTATTAAGGAGAATGTCAGGACAGAAGAGAAAGAGACAAGGTGTATCAGATATCCGTGGGACCTTATTGTTTATAACCCATCTGTATTGAAAGATGACTTTATAAGATACGGCAGGAAAGGGATAAAAGGAGAATTTCATTCTATTGCTGCCATAGTTGGGGATAGTGAAAAGTTATATATTGAAGAAGGGGCAAAGATACACCCTTTTGTTGTTATTGATACCACCCACGGGCCTGTTTATATAGATAGAGGTGCAGAGATATTCCCTTCTGCACGGATAGAGGGCCCCTGCTATATAGGGAAGGATACCCAGATTATGCCAGGTGCAAATATCAGGGAAGGAAACAGTTTCGGTGATGTATGTAGAATTGGTGGCGAGGTTGAAGAGTCCATATTTTATTCCTATGCAAACAAGTACCACGATGGGTTTATAGGGCACAGTTATATAGGAGAATTTGTTAACTTAGGGGCGCTTACCACAAATAGCGACCTTAAAAACGACTACAGCAATGTCTCTGTATATCTTAATGGTAAACCACAGGACACAGGCAGTTTGAAGGTTGGCTCTTTTATAGGAGACCATACAAAGACAAGCATCGGAACACTTTTTAATACAGGCACCATCGCAGGTCTTATGTGCAATATCACAGCAGGCGGGATATTGCCGAAGTATTTCCCTTCTTTCGCCTGGTATGTTAATAATAAATTTATGAAAGGATATGGCCTTGATATGATGATTAACACAGCAAAGACCGTAATGGGAAGAAGAAAGAGGCAGTGGCTGGATGAAGAAGAGTATGCTATAAGGGTTGCCTATGAGATGACAGAGGAAGAGAGAAAAGAAGCGATAAAAAAGAGCAGAAAGACGAGCAAATAGAAAGGGAGGGAGAAGATGGACTATAAGGAGATAGAAAAGAGGGTAAAGAAGGTTACATCAGAGGTTTTAGGGATTGATGATGAGAAGATAACACCTGAGAGCAGGTTTGTTGAGGATTTAGGGGCAGAGAGTGTCCAGAGTTTAGAACTTGTGGCTGCTTTTGAAGATGAGTTTGATATAGAGATGGAGGAAGATGCTGCCCTTCAGGTAAAGACCGTAGGTAAGGCGGTTGAGTTTATCCAGAGACATCTGGAAGGGAAATAAAATGAAGGTTCTTGTTATAAACTGCGGGAGTTCTTCTGTAAAGTTTAAGGTTTTTGAGATGCCCGAAGAACTTCTGCTTGCTGAAGGTAATGTGGAAAAGATAGGGGAAGAGACAGGGCTTTTTTCCTATACAAAGGGAAGCAAGCAGTTATTTTATAGAAAAAAGGTGGATGTAAAGACACATAATGAAGCACTTTCTCTTATTGCGGATACTCTCGTAGATGAAAAAGAAGGGATTATAAAAGATGTAAAAGAGATAAAAGGGGTGGGACACAGGGTTGTTCATGGTGGAGAAGGGTTTGACAGGAGCGTTGTCATAACAGATGAAATTATAAAAAAGATAGAGGAATACCAGTCCCTTGCGCCACTCCATAATCCGCATAACCTGTCAGGCATCAGGGCAGCGATGAGATTTTTTCCTGATAGTTTGCAGGTTGCCGCATTTGATACCGCCTTTCATACCACAACCCGCCTGTTGCCTATCTTTATGCCATACCGTATGAGTTTTATGAGAAGTACAGGATAAGAAGATACGGTTTTCACGGCACCTCCCACAGGTATGTAGCACGCCGTGCAGCAGAATTGATGGGCAAGGGAAAGTATGATGTAAACGTTATTACCTGTCATTTAGGTAATGGGTGCAGTATTACGGCGGTAAGAAATGGGCGTTCTATTGATACAAGTATGGGACTTACTCCATTAGAAGGACTTGTGATGGGAACAAGGGCAGGTGATATTGACCCAGGTGTGATATTCCACCTGATGGAGACGCTGGGATTAAGTGTTAAAGAGGTGAATGATATCCTGAACAAGAAGAGCGGGCTTTTAGGTATATCCGGTGTTTCCAATGACTTCAGAAACCTTCTGGAGAAGATTGAAGAGGACAGGGTATTGCTTGCCATAGATATTTACAGTTACAGGATAAAAAAATACATCGGTGCGTATATGGCGGTACTGGGTAGAGTGGATGCAATCGTATTTACCGGCGGCGCGGGAGAAAAAACACCCGAGGTAAGAGAACGTGCACTTTCAGGGCTGGAGAATTATGGTATAGTCCTTGATATGGAGAAAAACTATAAAAATTTTGCAAAGGAAGAGGAGATAAGCGCACCGAATTCCAGAGTTAAGGTCTTCGTAATACCCACCAATGAAGAGTTAAGGATTGCCTTTGATACATATAATATGGTAAGTCAAAAGTAATAAGTAAAAACTCAAAAGGCAAAAGTAATAAGTAATAAGTCAAAACTGTACCCCCTCATCCGTACCTTCTCCCCAGCGGGGAGAAGGAAGGAAAAGAGAAATTCCTCGTTCCTCTGTCCCTCTTATTTCCCTCGCCCCGCTGTGCGGGGAGAGGGGCAGGGTGAGGGGGTTTCCCTCGCCCTTTGTGGCGTAAGTCCGCCAATGTCTCAGTGGCGGAGAGACCTGTCCGCCGCAGGCGGAGGGTGTGGGTGAGGGGTTTTTCCTTACCACTTGCTATTTGCCACTCAGTGTGAGGGGGTATCAATCGGTGTTCAAGTAAGTATCTACAAAAAGTATTGCTATTGTGATGATACTGGTTTCATTTGAGAAAAAGTGTAGTATCAGTTCTGGTATGTTTCTTTCACCTTTCAATACCGCACAGGGTTTATTCCCATCCCACAAAATCTCAATATCTCTGAAATAAAATTCCTTCTGTACCTCATCCGGCAGTGCCTTCCATATTGCTTCCTTAAAAGAAAAAGAGGCAGCCATATAGTATGGCTTGTCCTTTTCATGGATATTTTCCAGTTCTTCTTCTGTAAATATCCTTTTTATAAAGCGTTCTCCATACCTTTTCAGGACTTCTTCAAACCTTTTTATATTAACAATATCAATACCTGATGTTATTTCCACTTTAAATTTCCTTGAAAAACTTTGCTATTCATTGTAAATTGTATAGGATGTTTTGGCAACTTTAACAACTCACAGAAAAGGAGGGATAGATGGTTTATAAAGGGGTGTGGCTGCATAATGTAGCAGAACTGCTGGATGTAGAAGATGGTGTTATTCTGACAAGAGTCCCTGACAGGTTGAGGATGGCTGTAAATCCCGGGGTACAGTCAATGGCGATACAACCTGCTGGTGTGGAGTTGCGGTTTAATCTTAAGAGTAAAGAAGCAAGGATAGGTATGAGATGTAAAGAAGAAGGGATTTTTGTGGGAGAGGTGTATCAGGGAGATTTTCTTGTGGATAGTTTTTTTGTCAGCAACAGGGACTCTGAAGTTGTTGTATCCACTCCGGTAAAGATAGAAAAACTGAAAGAGTTATCAAGAAAGGAAAGGATGCCTTTTGATGCAGGTCTTACAAGGGTGATACTGCCTTACCGGGCAACCTGTGTGATTAAGAATATAGAAGGAGAATTTGAACTACCCCGTAAGGAACAACTACCAGAAAAAAGGTATCTTGCCTACGGGTCATCCATAACACATGGGGCTACTGCTATAAGACCCACAGGGACGTATGCGATGCGGACCGCACAACTTCTTGGAGTGGACCTGATAAATTTAGGTTTTGGTGGCAGTGCGCTTTGTGAAAAGGAGATGGCTGACTATATAGCAGGTAGAAACGACTGGGACTTTGCAACACTTGAGATGGGGATAAATATGGTAGGAGGGTTTGATGCTTCGGTTTTCAGAAACAGGGTGGAGTATTTTGTGCCAGCAATAGCAAAAGCCCATCCGGAAAAATATATCTTCTGCATAGATATGTTCTCTTTCCATCTCGGATTGAAAGGAGAGAGAAAAAAACAGAAAGAGTTTAGAGATATAGTAAAGGATGTTGCCACAGGGATTAAATCAGATAAGGTGATACATATTGACGGAAGGAAACTTTTGAAAAACTGGTCAGGATTATGCACAGACCTTGTACATCCTTCTCCTTCAGGGATGGAAGAGATAGCAAGGAATCTGGCAGGTGTAATAAGAAAAAAGTTGAAAGTTTAAGAATAAATGGAAAAAAAGATTGGTTTTATAGGGGAAAAGGGAAGTACTGAGTTTTTCAATGTCTTTGGTGCAGATGTATTTCCTGCATCAAACGAAAGAGAGGCAGAGGATATTATTGAAAAACTCAACCTTTCTGAATACGGAGTTATATTCATCACAGAAGAGGTATTTAACAGAGAACATTTGAACAGGTATGTGATGGAGAAAAAACTCGTTGTTATACCGTCACTAAAATCAAAGGAAGGTAAAGGTTATCATCTTATAGACGAACTTATAAAGAAAGCAACAGGAATGAAAGGATAAAGATGGAAAGAGGAAGGATAGTTAAGGTAAGCGGACCACTCGTTCAGGCAGAGGGGATGAAGGAATCCAGGATGTATGATGTTGTAAGGGTGGGAGAAGAACAACTTATAGGTGAGATAATAAGAATTGAAGGGGATATCGTCTCCATTCAGGTATACGAAGAGACAGAGGGACTGAAAGTTGGTGACCCTGTAATTGGGACAGGGCAACCGCTCGTAGTAGAACTTGGACCAGGACTTCTTTCAAATATCTTTGATGGTATTCAGAGACCGCTTTCTATGCTGGAAAAGACAGGGGACTTTATTATAAAGGGGACACAGATACCTGCACTTGACAGGGAGAAGAAGTGGGGTTTTAAGCCGATTGTAAAGAAAGGGGATAGTGTTTCAGGCGGAGATATTATAGGAGAGGTGCAGGAGACAGGGATATTGACCCATAAGATAATGGTTCCACCAGGGATATCAGGAGAGATTATTGAGATAAAAGAGGGTAATTTTACAGTAGAAGAAGAGATAGGCAGGATAAGAACAGAAGATAAAAGAGAAGTTCCCCTGTATCTTATGCAGAGATGGCCGGTAAGAATGAAAAGGCCTGTAAAAGAGAAGATGCCACCATTTGAGCCACTCGTCACAGGTCAGCGTGTTATAGATACCCTTTTTCCTGTCCTTAAAGGAGGAACTGCCTGTATCCCAGGACCATTCGGCTCGGGAAAGTGCGTAACAGGAGATACACCTGTTTTGTATGGTGAAGGAAATATAAAAACAATAGAAGAGATATACAAAGAAGCGGAGTTATCCGGGAAAAAGGTAGTAAACGGAAACGAAGAATATATAATTCTAAAAAAACCTCTGGATGTTCACTCATTCCATAATGGCAGGATAGAAAAGGGCTGTGCTAATTTGGTGTATAAGGGATATACTGATAGGATTGTAAAAATATACACCAGGTCAGGAAGGGTTATAAAGGTAACTCCTGTTCATAAACTCTTCAGGTTCAATGAGAATATGGTTGTAGAAGAGGTTCCTGCCTATCTTTTAAAAGAAGGGGACTATCTTGCTGCTCCGAGGGTTATCCCCAGCAAGGGTAGAAATTACCACATCCCTGTTTATGAAATCTTCCGTCAATACAGAAGTGCTGATAAAAAATTAAATAGTCAGACCGTAAAGATTATAGATGAAATGAGAAAAGAGAAAGGTTCTCTTTCCAGAGTAGCAAAGGAGTTAAAAATTTCCTGGAATGTTTTGTATGAATATTATAAAGGGAGAAATAATCCATCACTGGATTTTATAGAAAAGGTCTATGCCAGAAGAGGAAAGAAGGTGCCTTTCCCTGAAAAGATAAAGGGACAGAGTAGCAGTATTGCTATTAAGGTGCCTTCGTCCCTTGATGAGAAACTCGGGCTCTTCCTCGGTCTTCTTATGGCAGACGGGATGTTAAAGATAAATTCTATAAGATTTTATAATAACGACGAGAAAATAAGGACGCTTTATTCTTCCCTTGCCACTGAACTGTTTGGTCTGAAGACAAAGAGTACTTATGCAAGAACTGTAAAATGCCTGTTACTTGAGTCCTGTGTTGTCTCTGGACTGTTGAAGTTTTTTGGATTCCCTGAGGTGCAGAAGTCAAAAAATCTTACACTACCGCCTGCGCTGTTAAACAGTCCCTTGAATGTAATAGCATCCTTTTTGAAAGGGTATTTTTTATGTGATGGCTATTTCTCTCCGGAGAAAGGAGAGATTGAGATTACAACAGCAAGCGGGCAGTTAGCGTCGCATCTGTCCTATCTCCTTACAAAACTCGGGATAGTATATAAGGTGAGCAGAAAACGGTCTGGCAGCACAATATATTCCAGGGTATTTATAAGAGGAAAAGAAGAGATAAAGAGATTTTACGAACTTACAGGGGATGAGTATTTTGAAAAGTACGCTCTGATAAAGGCATACCTTTACAGCGAGACAAAGAGGTATCAGAGGTGTGATACTGTCCATATTTCTTCATCACTTTGTGAAGAGGTGTATAACCGTTGTGGTAAGCCATATAAGATACTTAAAGATGCAGGAGTGGAAGTATTCAACCTTCTTGCAGGGGAACGGATAACTCTTGAGAAGTTCAGAACATTTGCACTGATAACAGGAGATGAGTTCCTTAACAGAGTGGCTTTTAACTGTCTTGCACATATCTATCAGGACAGAATAATAAAGATAGAAACAGAAGAATATACTCAACCTGTCTATGACCTGCAGGTGGAGAAGTATCACAATTTTATAGGAGGAGACATACCTGCAATCTTCCACAATACGGTGGTCCTTCATATGATAGCAAAGTGGGCTGACTCACAGGTTGTTGTATATATCGGCTGCGGAGAAAGGGGTAATGAGATGGCAGATGTCCTTATAGAGTTCCCTGAACTGAAAGACCCTGGAACAGGAAGACCCCTTATGGAGAGGACAGTTCTCATTGCAAACACATCCAATATGCCTGTTGCCGCAAGGGAGGCGTCCATATATACAGGCATTACCATAGCAGAGTATTTCAGGGATATGGGGTATTCTGTTGCTCTTATGGCTGACTCCACAAGCAGATGGGCTGAGGCATTGAGGGAGATATCAGGCCGGCTTGAGGAGATGCCTGGAGAGGAAGGATACCCTGCATATTTAGGGACATCCGTTGCATCATTCTATGAAAGGGCAGGGAGATGCACCTGTCTCGGAAACAGGGAAGGGGCACTTTCTGTTATAGGGGCGGTCAGTCCGCCAGGGGGGGACCTTACAGACCCTGTGGTTCAGATGACACTGAAGGTTGTGAAGGTCTACTGGGGGCTTGATGACCGCCTTGCATATCAGAGGCACTTTCCTGCAATAAACTGGCTTACAAGTTATTCCCTTTATGAAGAGAGTATAAGACCGTATCTGGAGAAAGAGGTAGCGTCTGACTTCCCTGACATAAGGAAGGAGGCACTTTCTATTCTTGAGAAAGAGGCAGAACTTACAGAAATAGTCCGTCTTGTAGGTATGGAAACACTCTCCGCACAGGACAGACTTATCCTTGATACGGCAAGAGCCATAAGGGAGGACTTCCTTCACCAGAGCGCATTTGAT